>MDTG01173616.1_pt1 | contig 20124 bp, 14 predicted proteins | sample 811421 | NCBI WGS metagenome assembly MDTG01 (sample SAMN05326645, study PRJNA326480) | marine metagenome | isolation source: seawater | place: Pacific Ocean: South East | collected 2011
TAACCATTATTAGTATTAAGTAGTACTTAAGAAAAATATTACTAGAATGTCACAAATCATTTATGATAATAATTATTAGTACAGGAAACTAAAATGTTAAATTTAAAATTAATCACAGTATCAGTTGGATTAGCTGCTGCTTTATCTTTTTCAGGTTGTGTTACAAATCTTGAAAATATGGAAACTACAAAAAAAATGGAAATGACTAAAACATCTCCACTTTTAGCTGGATATGCAAAAATTGCACAAGCAAATTATACAGATGCATTAAATGGGGCAAAAGCATTACAAATGGCAATTGAAGAATTTTCTTCAACACCTAATGAAAAAACTTTTGCAAATGCAAAAATTGCTTGGTTAAATTCAAGAGAATCTTATGGTCAAACAGAAATCTTTAGACTTGCAAATGGTCCTATTGATGCAGAAGAAGGTTGGGTTGCAGATATTTATGGTTCACTTGAGGGACAACTTAATGCATGGCCTTTAGATGAGAATATGATTGATTATACAATTGATGCCAATGGAAAAAGAACATCTGGAAATATTATTGATACCGTTGGTTCTTTTAATCCAGGTGGTGAAGATGCAAGTGCTGTAAACGTTTCAAATATTACAGTTGATGCAATTACAGCGTTAAATGAAAATGGTGGAGATGCAAATGTTGCTACTGGTTATCATGCTATTGAGTTCTTATTATGGGGACAAGATCAAGATTACTCTAACTTTGTAAAAGACTCTATTACAAATGGTGCAAAAACTGCAGGACAAAGACCATTAAGTGATTATGTCAGCGATTCAAATGCTCCTAGAAGAATTGCATTTTTAAAAGCAGCATCAGCAAAAATTGTATCTGATTTACAAACAGTTGCTAGTGCTTGGAGTGAAAATGGTTTATATAAAAATGCATTCTTAGGAAAACTAAGTGGTGATGATGCTTCAAAAAATATTAGCTCAAGTGATGCTTTAAAACAAGTAATTGCAGGAATGGGTGTATTTATGAAGTCTGAACTTGCAAATGAAAGAATTGCAGTTGCAGTTTTAACACCAAGTGAAGAAGATGAGCATTCTTGTTTCTCTGATAATACACATAGAGATATTACAACTAATTACTTAGGTTTTAGAAATGTATTAACTTCTACATATAAAAATGAATCATACGGTAAATCTATGTTAGATGCATTACCTATGGAAGATCAAAAAAGAATCATTTCTTTAATGAAATCTATTGAAACAAAAATTGCAAGTGTAAATAAAGTTGCAATGACTAGTGCTCACTTTGATTACCAAATTCAAGCTGATAATCCTCAATCAAAAGTTATTGTAAAACTTAAAAATGAGATGAGAAAACTAGGTGATGAAATGGTAAATGTAGCAAATGCAAATGGAATTTCTTTAACACAAGAAGATGTAACAGACGCTGATGAAACAAAAATCTAGCTTGTCCTTTAGCACTATTTTAAATAAGAGCCTTGTAGCAATTTTTGCTATAGGGCTTTTTGTCGTTAATGGCTCTAGCTCAAATATTTCAAATATAAAAGATAAGTCACTTCTTTTAAAACCTATAGAAAATTTAAATGATGAACAATATGATAAGTTTATTCTTGGAAGAAGTTTCTTTGTAATTCCTTGGGTTGAAGCGCCAAGTGCAACAACGGCAAGAGATGGTTTAGGACCTTTATTTAATGCAAATACATGTGTATCTTGTCATCCCGCAAATGGAAGAGGAAGTGTATATAATAAAAATATGCAATTTTCAAGAAGTTTAATAGCAAAATTATCTATTCCTTCAACTAATTCAAAAGAGCATCAAGAAATACTAAAAACAAGTCCTTTAATAATGGAACCAATTTATGGTGGGCAAGTAGCAATAAACGGAATTCATGGTGTAAATTACGAGGCAAAACCTGATATAAAATATGAAGAGATAAAAGTAAAGTTTCCAGATGGTGAAGTTGCTACACTTTTAAAACCTATTTATAAATTAAAAGAGTTACAGTATGGAGCGCTTCATAAAGATATAATTATGACTTTTCGAATAGCTCCTAGTTTAAATGGATTAGGATATATAGAAGATATATCAAATGAAGATATATTGAAAAATGTTGATGAGTTTGATAAAGACAATGATGGTATTTCAGGACGTGCAAACTTTGTTTACTCTCCAAAAGATAAACAAATAAAACTAGGACGTTATAGCTGGAAAGCTAGTACTTCTTCTATAAAGCATCAAAGTGCTGATGCTGCTTTTAATGATATGGGCTTAACAACATCACTTTTTAGTAAAGATAATTGTACAAAAAATCAAAAGGCTTGCAATGATGCTGATAAACCAAGAGATTTAATAGACCTTACAGATGAAAGATTAGATGCTATTAGTTTTTATATAAAAAATAGAAAAACATATAGTGCTAAAAAAACAAAATCTTATAAAGAGGGCTTAGAGATATTTAAATCAATCTCTTGTGCTAAATGTCATATTGACTCTTTTACAACAAAATCAGGAATTAAAATATCACCTTTTACAGATATGTTACTTCATGATATGGGTGAGGCCTTAGCTGATGGAAGAAGTGAATTTAAAGCAAATGGTAATGAATGGAGAACTGCTCCTTTATGGGGATTAGCTCTTCACGAAAAGATAAATAAAAAAGCTGCAAGACTTTTACATGACGGACGTGCAAGAACTTTCCAAGAAGCAATTCTTTGGCATGGTGGAGAAGCAAATGATGCAAAAGAAAAATATATGAATCTTGATAAGAAATCAAGAGAAAAATTAATTAAATTTTTAAATGAGGTATAAGAAATGAAGGTAATTAAAAATCTACTAATAGTAGGAATATTATGTATAACAACTACATTTGCAAATGTAAACGATGCAAAAGATGAGAAAAAAAACAAAGAGATATTAGATACTTTATATGAAAAAGTGATTATTACTGATGTCAAAAGAGCAATAAAAGATATAAAGAGTTTAAAAGAAGCAGTTGTAAAAAATGATGAAAGAAAATCAAAAGAAGAGTTTTCAAAACTTGTAAATTCATGGAAGAGTATAGAAACATTTTATATTTTAGGAGATATAAATGAAGACTTTATAGATACTCCACGATACATAGATATTTTTCATAATGGAAATGAAGATATAACAGAACAACTAGATCGTGCTATTAAAAGTAAAGATGAGATAAGAGTAGTATTATTTAAAAACTCATTAAAATCTATTAATGCTTTAGAATATATGTTGTTTTCAAAAGATATTAAAAATAAAAGAGAAAATAAAATCACACTTACAATTTTAGACAGAATTACAAGTCATTTAAATGATATAAAAGATGAGTATATTTTACAAAAAGATAAGTTTCTAGGTGATTTAAAAAAAGCAAATGCAGTTACCATTAATGCAATCATTCAAAATACTTATAAGTTAAAAGAGTGGAGAGTAGGTGATGTTGCTGGGTTTACTAAAAAATATGAAGATGATCCTGATAATAAAAGAGCTGAGTATTTCTTAAGTAAGAACTCTTCAAATGCAATTGAAGCTGTTTTAAATACATATAAAAATATTTTAGATAATGAAGAGTTTACAGATTATGGTGATTATCTAATAAGGCTAACTGATGGAAAAGAAATGAAAAGATTAAGAGAGTCTTTAAATAAATCCTTAGAATTAGTTAAGCAAATAAAAAATGATGATTTTTCAAATACAAAAGAGTTATATGAAAATATAAATACAATCCATGTAGTACTTTTTGTAGAGATGTTAGAAGAGCTGTCAATTAATGCAAAAATTTTAGATGCAGATGGTGACTAAAATTGGATAGTTACTTCTATACTTTTTTAGAAGAGTATTTAATAAACCCAGATAAAAGAACTTACTGGGTTTATATACTTTCATCAATTGCTATTGCAATAATTTATCTATACTTTAATAAAAAGCAAAGTAGAGTGATTTTTAGCTCAAAACTTTGGCTTCACTCAAGTGCAAAATTAGATTATTCTTATTTTATACTTTCGTATTTTATAAAAGTTATGATGATTATTCCAATAGTAATTAGTGCAAAATCTATTGCATTTTTCATAAATAAAAATCTTTATTATGAGTTTGGTTTTAATCAGATTCAAAATTTTTCTTATGAAAATACACTTGTACTATATACTATTACACTGTTTATTGTAAGTGACTTTACAAGATATTGGCTACACAGACTTTTACATACTATTCCATTTTTATGGGAGTTTCATAAAGTTCATCATAGTGCTAAAGTTTTAAATCCTTTGACTTTTTATAGAGTTCATCCTGTTGAAAATATTCTTTTTGGATTTAGATATTCAATTTCTATTGGTTTTGTAACTGGAATATTTATTTACTTCTTTGGCTCAAAAATTGGACTTGTTGAGGTATTCGGGGCTAATATCTTTATTTTTGTTTTTTCACTTTTGGGTTCTAATTTAAGACATTCACATATTCCATTAGCTTATTTTAAAGCTTTAGAAAAATGGTTTATTTCACCAAAGCAACATCAAATTCATCATAGTAAAAAGTATTTTAATAAAAACTATGGAGGATATTTAAGCGTATGGGATAGAATTTTTGGAACTTTAAAACTCTCAAATGAAGTAAAAGTTCTAAAGTTTGGACTTCGAAATGAACAAATGAAAAACTATACAACACTTACAAATCTACTGATTTATCCATTTAAAAAAATTATAACAAGGAAGAAAAACTAAAATGAAACATATAAATACTTTTGCCTTAATCACAAGTGCAATTCTTTTAGGTGCTTGTACAAATACAACACTTAGCAAAGCACAAATGGAAGAACAAACAAAAAATAAAGAAGTATTAGGAAAGGTCTTGTTTTTTGATAAAAACTTATCTAAAAATAGAACACAATCTTGTGCAACTTGTCATAATCCAGAAGCTGGATTCGTAGATGATAGAGATAATGGAATTAAAGCTATGGCATCTCTTGGTGATGATGGACACTCTCTTGGAGATAGACAAGCACCAAGTGCTGCTTATGCTATGTTTAGTCCTGAATTTTATTATGATAAAAAGAAAAAGAAGTACATAGGTGGACAATTTTGGGATGGAAGAGAAACTAATCTTGCAACACAAGCAGGAGGACCTCCCACTAATCCAATTGAAATGGGAATGGCATCAAAAGAGACTACAGTTGAAAGATTAAAAGAAAATTCATATTATGTAAGTGCTTTTAAAAGTATTTATGGTGAAGATATTTTCTTAACAACAGCAAAAGCATATAGTGCTATGACTGATTCAATTGCAAAGTTTGAGATGACAAAAGAGTTTGCTCCTTTTGATTCTAAATATGATAGATTCTTAAAAGGTGAGTATGATTTAACTCCTTTAGAAGATTTAGGAAGAACACTTTTCTTCTCAAACAATAACAACTCTTGTGCAACTTGTCATGTTTTAAAAGGTGAAGATAAACTAGGTGAGACATTTACAAATTATGAATATCATAATATTGGAACACCAATAAATCATGAACTTCGAGCAAAAAATGGTGTAAAAGAAATAGATGGAGGACTTTTAAATAATCCAGCTGTTAATGATGAAAATCAAAAAGGAAAGTATAAAGTTCCGACACTTAGAAATGTAGCCGTAACTGCTCCATATATGCATAATGGTGTATTTAAAGAGTTAAAAACAGTTGTAGAGTTTTATGATAAATATAACAATAAAGAAAGAACCTTAAATCCCGAAACAAATAAAGCTTGGGATGAGCCTGAAGTTAAAGAAACTATATCTTTAGATGAATTAAAAGCTAAAAAACAAAATGATAGAAAAGTTGATTCTTTAGTTGCTTTTATGAAGTTATTAACAGATAAAAGATATGAACATCTTTTAGAAGATAAATAGTAAAAAAAGTATTTATAAAAAAAGGGGGAAAGTTTAAACTTTCCCCCTTTTTACTGAAATATTTAGATTCGAAATTTAGATATTAATTTAATCTCCAACTAGAAAGAGTATGCTAAAGTTGCTGTAATTTTATTATAATCATCATCACTGTTTTGTGCATTAACATCAACAAAAAGTAATCCTGTTGATAAGTTATCTGTAATACTGTAATCAGCAGTAATATTTAATTCTTTCTCTTTATCTTGTGCATATTTAGTTTGTCCATAAATAGAACCAAGTTCAAGACCTGCAACTTCATAACTTAATCCAATATATGTAGTGTCCGCATCAGCTACATAAACTTGATTACCATCTTCAAGAGGACTAATATTATCTCCTGCTGTATCCATACTACCAATGCCTGCATCTTTATCTGTTGTAATATATCCTGCATTTAACCCTAAAGCAGAAACAGAAGTTCTAGCTTCTAAATGCATAATTTGACCATCATTTGAAGATGCATCTTCACTTGAAGCAGCAATATGTCCAGTTACACCAAATGCATCAGTATCATAATCAGCTTTAAGACCATACCAACTTGCTACATCTTCTGCTTTGTAATAGTAAGGATTAAGAACTAAACCTTCAATTCCTCCATATTTTACATCTAATACATAAGCACCTTTATCATCATTTACTTTTTCAAATGCTTCTAATTGGGCATCTGCATCAGCAGTAGCAACTCTTTTTGTATATCCTAAAGTGATTTCTGTATTAGGAACTGCAGTAACACCTACAACAGCTGCTTCATGAAAGTCACCCATCCACTCTAAGTCAATTTCTTGTCTACCAATAGTTATATTTGCAAGATCATTTCCATATGAAATATTTGCAGTATGAACTAATGCTTTTGTATCTTCATTTCCGTAATCTCCATCTTCAACTTCTGAAAAGTCATGATTTCCTCTAAATCCTACAGATGCTTTAAAACCATTAAAATCAGCTGTTTCATATCCAAGTCCAATTGAAGCAGATGTAAAACCTTCATCTGGATTATTTCCTTTTTTATTTGTTTTTTCTGCATAAAGTGTTACATCACCTGATACTGTTCCATTTTTAATTGAAGCATCAATAGTGTCATTTGCAAACATACTACTTGAAAGAAGTAATGAAGCTGCCGTTAAGTGTAATAATTTCATTTATTTATTTTCCTTTTTGATAATTAATATCAGAATATTAGCAAGATGAAACTTAAAACTAGATAATACTAATACTAATTATCATTATGCTAAATAAAGAGTGTAAAAATAAAGAATTCTGATGTATAATATTAAATTAAAAGAACAAAAAGGATGCTATTTTGAATAATAAAAATCCAGATTCAATTATAGATTTTGAAAATATATATGTAAGTTATGATGTTAAACCAATTCTTGAAAATATAAATTTAAAGATTAAAGAAAAACAGCATTGGGTGATACTAGGTTCAAATGGAAGTGGTAAATCTACACTTATAAAACTTATATCAAATGACCTTTATCCAAATACTAAATATCCTTTTAAAAAAGAGATGTTTGGCAAAAAAAGATGGGGTATCTTTGATTTGAAAAAAAATCTGGGAATTATTACAAATGATTTACATAACTATTTTGAAAAACAAGGAAGTTTTTTAAGTGCTTATGAAGTAGTTTTAAGTGGTTATTTTAGTTCTATTGGTGTTTTTAAACATCAAGACTTTACTAAAGAACAGCATAAAAAAGCTTTAGAAGTTTTAGAGTTTCTTGAAATTTTAGATATTAAAGACAAAAGAGTAGGTCAAATGAGTACAGGGCAGTTAAGGCGTTGTATTATCGGACGTGCTTTAATACATAATCCAAAAGCATTTATACTTGATGAACCAACAGTTGGACTTGATATAAAAGCACAGAATAGTTTTATCAAATTAATTCAAAAGCTTTCATCAAAAGCTTCCATTATACTTGTAACTCATCATATAGAAGAGATATTTGATGAAATTTCACATGTTGCACTTATGTACAATAAAACTATTTTTAAACAAGGTAAAAAAGATGAAATATTAACTTCAGAAAATTTATCAGAAATTTTTGAAATAGATATTAAACTTGAAAAAGAAAATCAGAAATATTATATAAAAAGTATATGAAGAATTTAATTATTTTTCTTCTCTATTTAAATTATTTAAATTAAATATTATTGTTATATATAATTTATTTTAATCAAACATCCCTAATTAATGGATTTTTTTTACTTTTTTATTATATAAGATGAATCTTTAATAAATTATTTATGATATATTTTAGTTATTATAAGATATAATATATAAAAATTACAAAAGGAGATTTAAATGAAATTATCAGTTAATGAAAATAAAATTCTTAATATAATTAAATTTTCTCCTATACTTTTTGTAGTTTTTATTTCTCTTTTTAGTTCGCAACTTTATTTGATTGAAAGAGAGAGTGACTTTGAAAAAGAGATAAAAGTTACAAAAGAAAAATATTTATTTCAGAATAAAGAAAAAATAAAAAGTGAAATTGAAAGAATTTCAAACTTTATTAATTTTGAAAAAAGAAAAGCAATGAGTCTGTTAAAAAAACAAATGGAAGAACGTGTTTATCAAGCTTATAGAATTGCTTATAATATATATGAAAAAGAAAAAAATACTTCGGATAAAGAAAAAGTATTATTGCTTATTAAAAACGTACTTAATAGTATGTCTTACGATGATAGACAAGAGTATATTATTCTAAAAGATAGCAACAAAAATGATTTCTTAGAAATAAAAGAAAAGCTAGAAAAGTTTGACACTAATAGCGAAAAAATAAGTTTTTATAAATACTTTGAACCCTTTGATTTGATAATTGGAACAGAAAAAAATATAAAGAACTATGAAAAAGAGTTACAACAAGATATATTATTAAGTGTAAAAAGTATAAAAGATGATAAAAGTACTTATATATTTATATTTGACGAGAAAGGTAATGTCTTATCTCATCATAAAGACTCATTAATTGGGACAAATAGATATAATATCAAAAATCCTTTAGGTAAATATGTCGTAAAAGATATTATTGAATTTACGATATCAAATAAACAGGGTTATATAAGTTATAGTACAGGAGTAAATCCTAAAAATTTACTTCATAGAGAAAAAACTTCATATATAAAATTAATAGATGATTGGAATTGGATTATTGGAACTGGTTTTTTTCATGAAATATTCAATAAAGAAATAGAAAAGAAAACCGATGATTTATTATTGTCAGAAGAAAAGTCAATTAATAGAATTATAATATTCTTTATAATTATTACTCTATCTCTTATTCTAATATCCTTTTATATTTCAAGAGTAATTGCTGAAATGTTTTTAGATTATAAAAAAAGAATTGAAAAAGAAATTGAAAATACAATTAAAAAAGAAAAGTTATTGATTCAACAAAGTAAAATGGCTGCAATGGGAGAGATGATAGGAAATATTGCTCACCAATGGAGACAGCCCTTATCTACAATCTCAACTGCTTCTACTGGTGCAAAAATACAAAAAGAGATGAATTGTTTAAGTGATGAGTCATTAACTAATTCATTAACAGCTATTAATGATTCAGCACAATATTTATCTAGAACAATTGATGATTTTAGAGATTTTTTTAATCCTTCTAATAATAAAAAAGAAGAGTTTAATATCTCAGAAACTATTAGTAAAGCATTAAATTTAGTTAATTCACAATTTGCTTCAAAAGATATAGAAATAATACAAAATATAGAAGAGTATAAATTAATATCAGTAGAAAACAAATTAATACAAGTTCTTATAAATATCCTTAATAATGCAAGAGATGCATTAATTACAACAGAAAATCAAAGAAGATTAATTTTTATAAACACATATAAAAAAGATGATATTTCATATATTGAAATATTAGATAATGCTGGTGGAATAGGTGCTAATACTATTGATAGAATATTTGAACCATATTTTACTACAAAACACAAGTCTTTAGGTACGGGTATTGGACTTTATATGAGTAAAGAGATTATAGATAAACATTTAAATGCTATTTTGCTTGCTTCTGATGAAAAGTATTCTTATGAAGGTTTTGAATATACTGGAGCTAGGTTCAAAATTGATTTTAATGCAGAAAGTAAAGCTATTTAAATAGTTTAATTAGAAATAAAAAAAGGTAAGAGTAAAACTCTTACCTTTTTTATTCATATAGTGTAGATAATTATCTATCTTCAACCATACATTAAGTTTGGTAACCACAGTGCAATCTCAGGTACATAAGTTACAAGAATAAGTCCTGCTAAAATTGTCATCGTCCAAGGGAACGCTGCAACAATAACATCTTTTATACTCATCCCAGTAAGTCCAGAAGTTACAAATAGGTTAAGCCCAACAGGTGGGGATACCATTCCTAATTCCATATTGATAGTAATTACAATACCAAAGTGAATTGGATCAATTCCAAGTGCAACAGCAACTGGAAGTAATAAAGGAACCATAATCATAATAATTGCAGATGGCTCCATGAAAGACCCAGCTAAAATTAAAAGTACGTTTACCATCAGTAAGAACATATATTTATCAACATTTGCTTCAATTAATGTTTCTGTAATTCCTTGAGGAATATTTTCAATTGTAAGAAAATGTGCAAATAACATTGCATTAGCAATAATAAACATAATCATTGCAGTTGTTTTTGCTGAATCTAAAGCAGTAGAGAAAAACTCCGCTATTTTGATATCTTTATAAACAAATACTGATATGAAAAATGCCCAAATAGCTGCAACAGCTGCTGCTTCAGTTGGAGTGAATATACCACCATAAATACCACCAATAACAATAACAATTGTCATAAGGCCCCATGATGCATCTTTCATTTTTGAAAGTCTTTCTCTAAATGGTGCAGGCTCAGTTCTTTTAAATCCAAGTCTAACAGCTCCAATATATGTAACAACCATCATCATAACACCAAGTAAAATCCCTGGAACAACCCCTGCCATAAATAATCTACCAATAGAAACTTCAGCTGTAACTCCATATACAATTAAAACAATTGAAGGTGGAATTAAAATACCTAAAGAACCTGCAGTTGCAATTGTACCAACGGCATATTTCTTAGGATACCCAGCATTTATAATTGCTCCAAACATAATAGAACCAATTGCAACAACAGTTGCTGGTGAACTTCCTGAAACTGCTGCAAAAATAATAGATGCAAAAATTGCAGAAATTGGTAAACCACCTGGAAGGTGTCCTACGATTGATTTTGCAAACTCAATAATTCTATTAGCGGCACTTCCTTTTGAAAGTAAGTTTCCAGCTAAAATAAACATTGGAATTGCCATTAATGAATAATGTTCAATCTTTTCAAATAATAAAGATGCAATCATAATTGGATCTTGATCTGTAAATATCATAAATGATGCAAATGTAGCAGCACCAAGACATATCGCAATTGGAGCACCTAAAATAACAAGGAAGAAAAATAATCCAAATAGTACAGCTATACTCATAACATTCCTCCTGTTTTCTTTTCAACTTCTTTAACTATATTATTTAAGTTTTCTACGTGCTTATTATCTTTATTTTTTGCACCAACACCCATACCAGCTAAAACTTGTTCTGCTTCACTTTCAGCAACAACTTCTTCATGTGGAGTTTTCACAATCTGAACTATCTTTTCACCAACTCTAAATGCTGCGAAAAAGAAAGAGATTGGAATTACTAAATACACAATCCACATTGGCATATCCCATAAATCAATTGATCTTTCATCAAGTTCAATTAAAAGGAATAGATATTCATATCCATAATATGCAATTGCTAATAAAAATGTAATTGTCACTGTATGTGACATTAAAAGCATAACTTTTGCTATTTTTGAAGGCATTAAATCTAATACAACAGTTACTGCAATATGAGCATCTTTTTTAAAACAATATGCAGCACCGAAGAAGGCACTCCATAGGAATAAAAAGATTGTAAGCTCAGTTGCCCATACTAATGACGCGTCAAAAGCATATCTTGCAACAACATTAGTAAAAGCAACAGCAACACCGGCTGTTATACCGATGGCTGCTATTGATTGATTTATATAGCCTATAATTTTACTTATAATCCTAATCATGATTATTTAGTCGCTATTGTTTTCTCAATTAAATCTTTTCCGATTGTTTTATCAGAATAGAACTCTGGGTAAATCTTACTTACAGCATTTCTCCAAGCATCTTTTTGCTCAGCAGTTAAATTATGAATTGTTAAATTACCAGTTTTATCTGCATATGCTTTGATTTGTGCTAATTGAGAATCATTTAATTCTTGTGCATATTCTCTTTCTTTTTCTGTAGCTTCATTCATAGCTTGAGTTACATTTGCTTGTAAATCAGCTGGTAAGCTATTCCAGAATTTTTTAGACATTACTACTAAGTAACCTAAGTATCCATGGTTAGTAATAGTCATATGTTTTTGAACTTCGTGAAATTTTTTAGTAAAGATATTAGAGTTTGTATTTTCTTGACCATCAATTACACCTTGTTGTAACCCTGAATATACTTCAGAGAAAGGCATCATTTGAGGATTTGCTCCAACTGCATGGAATTGTGCTTCTAATACTTTTGAAGACATAATTCTAAATTTTTGACCTTGCGCATCTTTTGGAGTTAATAAAGGTTCTTTATTAGTTGATAATTGTTTAAAACCATTATCCCAGAAGTTTAATGCAATAATACCCTTAGCTGCAACTTTATCTTTTAATGCTTGTCCAACTTCTCCATCTTGTACTCTATGTAAGTGGTCAATATCTTTGAATAAAAATGGTAAGTCAAATAATGCTAAGTTAGGTACAATTTTACCAAATTTAGAAAATGATGGAGCTGCCATTTGAACTGAATTTAATCTAATTGCTTTTAAAACAGCGTTATCTTTATATAACTGAGATGATGGATAAACTTGAACGTCAATCTTCCCTGCTGATAACTCTTCTAATCTTTTTTCAAAGAAATCTGCTGCTTTACCTTTTGGTGTGTTTGCACTTACAACGTGAGAAAACTTTAACGTGTAATCTGCTGCCATTGATGAACTTGCTACCACTGCTGCTGCGATAGTTCCTAATAGTAATTTTTTCATAATTATATCTCCTTAATTTTTGATATGAAAAAATTATAGTCTAAAGTTATGTATCTATTATGTATTTTTATGCAAATTATAAAAGTTTTTTTACATAAAGAAAATATATACTTATTAAGTTAATTTAATAGTTAAAGAAAATTATAAGACTTGAATAAAAGTAGTATAAAAAGTATTCTATAAAGTAGTACTAATAACTTAGCTATTAGTTTCATATAAATTGCACTACAGTTGCATTTGTGAACTTTTTTAACACTTTTAATATCAATTGATTTTAACCATATTTTAAAGAAATTTAAAGTATATTATTGCACTTTACTATGGAATATATAAAGATTTAACATAAAGGAAAAAGATGGGTTGTAATTTAGACTTACTAACTTCTTTTAAAGATAACTGTGGGTTTGGTCTTGTTGCTGATATGCAGAATAGACAAAGCCATAAGAATTTAGAAGATGCAATAACTTCACTAGAAAGAATGATGCACAGAGGTGCAGTAGCAGCGGATGGTAAAACTGGAGATGGTTCTGGTTTATTATTATCTATTCCAGAATATTTTATGAGAAAAGTAGCAACTAAAGAGGGTGTTGATTTACCTGAAACTTATGGTATTGCTATGATTTTTGCTAAAGACTTATCTGATATTGATACATTTGAAGAGTTTTGTGAAAACAATGACTTAAAAGTTGTATTAAGAAGAACAGTTCCTGTAGATACGGATGCATTAGGAGCACAAGCACTAGCTTCGCTACCAAATATTATTCAAGTATTTGTAGTACCTAATACTTTAATGTCATCAAAAAGATTTGATGCAATGCTTTACTTAACAAGAAAAGAGTGTGAGCATAAATTAATAGATAAAAAAGATTTTTATATTCCAACTTTTTCATCTAAAGTAATCGCTTACAAAGGTCTTATTATGCCTACGCATATTAAGCATTTTTATGTTGACTTAAGAGATGAAGATTTTAAAATTTCTTTCTCACTATTTCACCAAAGATTCTCAACAAATACTCTACCTCAATGGAAATTAGCACAACCGTTTAGAGCAATTGCTCATAATGGTGAAATCAACTCTGTTGAAGCAAATAGATTTAATGTAGAAATTAAATCTGAACAATTAAAATCAGAAATTTTCTCAGATGCAGAAATTAAACGATTATTACCAATCTTGCAAGTAGGTTCATCTGATTCTGCTTCTTTAGATAATATGTTTGAATTTATGTTAGCAAATGGCGTTGACTTCTTTAAAGCTGCACGTTCATTAGTTCCTGCACCTTGGCAAAATGCACCACATATGGATGCGGATTTAAGAGCATTCTATGAATATACTGCAACTGCAATGGAAGCATGGGATGGACCTGCTGCTGTTTCTTTAACGGATGGTAGACATATTGGATGTTTAATTGATAGAAATGGATTAAGACCTTCTAAATATGTAATTACAAAAGATGATAAATTATATATTACATCTGAATACGGAACATTATCTTTAGATGAAGATAATATTTTAGAAAGAGGTAGATTACAATCAGGAGAAATGATTGCACTTGACCTTAAGCATGGGAAAGTATTAAAAGAAGATGATATTAATGATTACTTAAAATCATCTCAATATTATTCTAAGTGGTTAAACGAAGACATGGATTATATCCAAGAATATATTGAAGATTCTTTCTTAAATACAAGTGATTATATCTTTGATGATTTAGAAAAGAAACAAAAATACTTCAATATTACTTATGAAGCAATTGATCAAATGATTGAGCCAATGGCTACAGATGGAAAAGAACCAGTTGGTTCTATGGGTGATGATACTCCTTTAGCATGTTTCTCTGAAGTAAATAGAAATTTTACTGATTTCTTCAAACAAAAATTTGCACAAGTTACAAATCCTCCTATTGATCCATATAGAGAAAAAGTTGTAATGTCTTTAGAAACAGGATTTGGTCAGATTCATAATATTTTATCTGAGCAACCAGAATTTGCAAAAAGATTAAAAACAACTAGTCCTATTTTAATGAAAGAAAAATTTGATATTCTTCACTCTTTTGGTTACACGCAATCTCCAAGATATGATGCATATTATAAAAATAAAACATTCTCAACTACTTTTACAACAGATTTAAAAGCATCATTAGTTGCATTATCAGCTAAAGTTGTAAAAGCTGTAAAAGAAGAAAAAGTTTCTGTTATTATTTTAGATGATAGAAAAGTTGGAGAAAAAGCTAAATTAATTCCAATGGCTATGGCTGTTGGATATATAAATCACCAATTGTTAAAAGAAGAAGTAAGACATTCAGTTTCAATTGTAACAGTAACGGGAGAGGTTTATGATCCTCATATGGCTGCTGTTTTAATTGGATTTGGTGCAACTGCAATTTATCCATATATGATGTACGCAACTACTGTTGCATTATTTAAAAGAAAAGAATTATCTAAGTATGAATTACAAAGATTACTTAAAAATACACAAAAATCTGTAAATGCTGGTTTATTAAAAATCATGTCAAAAATGGGTATTTGTACAATTGCTTCATATAGAAACTCTGGATTATTTGATGTTATTGGTTTATCTGATGAGATTACAGAAGATTGTTTTGAGGGTGCTTATACTGATTTAGCTGGTTTAACTTATGAAGATATTGAAGCAAGAATTGAAAAATCTCATATAAATGCATACATTGATGAAAATTGTATGTTCCCACTTGATTTAGGTGGTTTCTATAAGTACTCTAATGGTGGCGAATACCATGATTATGGTCCAGCAACTACTAAAGCTATGCACAATAAAAATACTAGTAAAAAAGAAGACATTTCTGATTTTGATAGTTTAAAACAGTTAGTTGAAACTAGAGATAAAAAGTTTATTAGAGATTTCTTTGAATTTAATTCTGATAAAGAAGCTATTGATGTAAGTAGTGTTGAATCTAAAGAAGATATCTTTAAAAGATTCGCATCAGCTGCTATGTCATGTGGTTCTATTTCTCCTGAAGCACATGAAGCAATTGCCCAAGCTATGAATACAATTGGTGGTTCTTCAAACTCAGGTGAGGGTGGAGAAGATCCAAAAAGATTTAATACACTAAAAAACTCTAAAATTAAACAAATTGCATCTGGAAGATTTGGGGTAACTCCTGGATATTTAAGATCAGCAGAAGAGTTACAAATTAAAGTTGCACAAGGTGCAAAACCAGGTGAAGGTGGACAATTACCAGGTCATAAAGTTACTCCATTAATTGCAACTTTAAGACATACAGTAGCAGGTGTTACTTTAATTTCACCACCACCACATCATGATATTTATTCTATTGAAGATTTAGCACAATTAATTTTTGATTTAAAACAAATCAATCCATTAGCTAAAATTACAGTTAAACTTGTATCCTCAATTGGTGTTGGAACAATTGCAGCAGGTGTTGCAAAAGCTTATGCTGATAAAATTATTATCTCAGGTGGAGACGGTGGAACAGGTGCTGCTCCGTTAACTTCACTTAAGCATGCTGGTAATGCTTGGGAAATGGGTCTTTCAGAAGCTCACAATGCACTTAAAGCTAACCACTTAAGAGAGTTTGTACATGTACAAACTGATGGTGGTTTAAAAACTGGTATGGATGTAATCAAAGCTGCAATGCTTGGTGCTGAATCTTATGCCTTTGGTACTGCTGCATTAACATTACTTGGATGTAAAATTTTAAGAATTTGTCATACTAATAAATGTTCTGTTGGTGTTGCAACTCAAGATGAAAGTTTAAGAGATCATTTTGAGGGTACTGTTGAGCGATTAATTTCATACTTTACATTTATTGCTGAAGATGTTAGAAATATTCTTGCATCATTAGGTTATTCAACAATTGAAGAAATTGTAGGACGTTCTGATTTATTAAAAGTAATTGATGATGATTTTGCAAAGAAATTTGATTTCCAAAATATCTTAAGAAGAATTGATGGTATTGATACTTGTCAAAAAGAGACTAATGCTCCTTTCGATGATAATAAATATGAAAAAGAGTTACTTAAAAAAGTTCATAGAACTATTGAAAACCCTAATTCTCCAATAAAAGTTAATAGTGAAATATCTAACTTAAATAGATCATTTGGTGCATTAATTTCAGGTGAAATTGCTAGATTCTATGGAGATAAGGGTTTACCTGAAAACTCTATTAATATTAATCTTAAAGGTATTGCTGGACAATCGTTTGGTGCTTTCCTTTCTCATGGTATGAATTTACATTTAGATGGTGCTGCTAATGATTATGTTGGTAAAGGAATGAATGGTGGTAAAATCATCATTAATCCAAGACATCAAGGTCAAAACTTTGCAGGTGGTGGTAATACTTGTTTATATGGTGCTACTGGTGGTAAGTTATATATTAGAGCTTCTGTAGGTGAGAGATTTGCAGTTAGAAATTCAGGATGTATTTCTGTTGTTGAAGGAACTGGTGATAACCCTTGTGAATATATGACAGGTGGAATCGTAGTTATTTTAGGAAACACAGGAATTAACTTTGGAGCTGGTATGACTGGTGGTATTGGTTTTGTTTATGATCCTGAAAAAGGTTTTGTTGATAAAATGAATCAAGAGTTAATTGAAGCAGTTCGAATTGATACTGATGATACTGAAAGAGAAAGACTTTATTTAAAAAGATTATTACTAGACTATCTTCATGAAACTGAAAGTTACGAAGCTGATAGAATATTACAAAACTTTAGATCTGAAATTAGAAACTTCTGGATGGTAAAACCTAAAAATATGACAGTATTACCATTAGATCCAGATGAGGGAGATTAGAATATGTTAAATTTTACAAAATTTGAAAGAATTAGTCCTGAAAAAAGAGATGTTCTTTTAAGATTAAAAGATTATGATGAAGTATATCAAGTATTTGGAAAACAAAGAGCTAAAGAGCAAGCTGACAGATGTATGCAATGTGGAGATCCATATTGTCATACAGGTTGTCCTTTAGGAAACTTTATTCCAGCATGGCTTAAGCAAACTGCGACAAAAAATCCAGATTTAGCTTTTGCTTTATCAAATGAAACATCTCCTTTCCCTGAAATCTTAGGAAGAATATGTCCTCAAGATGTACTTTGTGAAGGTGCTTGTTCTTTAAATACTGGGCATGGTGCAATATCAATTGGTGCAGTTGAAACTCATGTTTCAGAAGCAGCATTTGAAAGAGGGTTAAAACCTACTTTTTCTAATAATAAAAAAGAAGAAAAAATCGCAATTATAGGTTCTGGACCTGCAGGAATTTCTGCAGCAACTTTTCTTTTAAGAAAAGGTTACCAAGTTGAAATGTTTGAGCGAGCTGATAGAGCTGGTGGACTTTTAATGTATGGAATCCCTGGATTTAAACTTGATAAAACAACAATTGATAGAAGAGTTAATTGGCTATTAGAAGCTGGAATGAAACTTCATTTAAATTGTGAAATTGGAAAAGATAAATCTGCAAAAGAGTTAGAAGAAGAGTTTGATTCTATCTTTATTGGAATTGGAGCAACAGCTAGTAGATATGCAGGAATTGAGGGTGAAAAATCATCTAATGTTCATTTAGCAATTAATTTCTTAACAGGTATTCAAAAAAGAAACCTTGGTAATAATAATGTTAATTTTGTTGATGTAAAAGACAAAAGAGTTGTTGTTATTGGTGGTGGTGATACTGCTATGGATTGTGTTAGATCTTCAGTTAGAGAGGGTGCTAGTAGTGTTAAATGTCTTTATAGACGTAATGAAACTAATATGCCTGGCTCTAAAAAAGAAGTTGTTAATTCAAAAGAAGAGGGTGTTGAATTTGTATTTAATGTAAGTCCTAAAGCTATTAAAACTGATGGCGAACTTGCATTAGGTGTAGAATTACTTACAACATCAATGAGCGAGCCTGATGCATCAGGAAGACAAAAAGTTGTTATAAATGAAGGAAGTGAATATTTAGAAGAAGCTGATATCATTATTTTTGCCTTAGGTTTCTCTCCTGAAGCACCAGCATTTTTAAATGATTTAAATGTAGAAACTAATTCTTGGGGTGGAATAGAGATTAATAAATCTTTCCAAACTTCAAATAATAAAGTTTATGCAGGTGGAGATTGTGAAAGAGGTGCACATCTTGCAGTTACTGCTGCAGCAGATGGTAGAGATGCTGCTAGAGCGATTATTAAAACACTAGCTTAAATCAATGAATACTCAAATTACAGACCTTTATAAAAACTCTTTTATAAAGGCTGTAATATTAGCAAATAAAGAACTGTTTTTATATATTAATAACTCCCTTACATACGAAGATTTAAACTATTCAGAACAAATTGGATTTGGTGGTGATAAAACACTAAATATTGATTTACTTGCAGAAAATTTATTTATAAAATACTTACAAGTTTTTGGAAATATTTACTCAGAAGAGTGTGGAAAATTAAGTAATGACAAAAAGTTTGACATAATTATTGATCCACTTGATGGTAGTGATAATTTCTCTTCAAATTTACCTTATTATGGAACATCTGTTGCATTAGTTTCTGACAATATCACACTTGCTGGTTTTGTTTGTAATTTAGTAACAGGAGTTCTAACATATAGAGCTTTTGATGATGATATTAAAAAAGAGTATTTTTTAGAAAATAGAGATAGTTTATTAGTTTCAAAAAACAAAAAAATAGGTATTTTTGAAAGAGCTTATTCTTTTCCTGAAATTTGTACAAAATTAAGACATGCAAAATTAAAATTTAGATCACCAGGTGCTGTTGCATTATCTTTATGTGATGCAAAAAACTATGATTTTGTATTGTTTGCTGGAAATATAAGAGAGTTTGATATTCTTGCTTCATTGTACATTTGTAATGAACTATTTTTATACAAAACAGAGAAAATTGTACTTATCGCAGAAAATAAACAAAAATTCAATCAAATTAAAGAAATTATAAAGAATAATTAGTTATAACTCCAAGATATATAATTTAAACTAGGAACGTGTTAATGTCTTTAATTATTACTGATGAATGTATCGCTTGTGATGCATGTAGAGAAGAGTGCCCAAATTATGCAATTGAAGAGGGTGATCCAATATATTTAATTGATTCTGATAGATGTACAGAATGTGTAGGTCATTATGAAGAA
>MDTG01249953.1_pt1 | contig 20122 bp, 16 predicted proteins | sample 811421 | NCBI WGS metagenome assembly MDTG01 (sample SAMN05326645, study PRJNA326480) | marine metagenome | isolation source: seawater | place: Pacific Ocean: South East | collected 2011
CGATCAAAAGGTCCGTCAAGGGTAGAACGAAAACAATCCCGTCCAGAGGGCGCTCGGGACGATTTTCTATGAGTTCTTCCACCAAGACCTCGGGGGTTTGGTGATGTATGAGCCCGCCCCGATTCAGGATGACGCAGCTACCGGTTGGGGAACCGCCGCCGTCTTTCATTTCCAACCGCTGGAGTACGTCCCGTCCAGCATCTTGTAACAGCTCAGTTGTTGATTCGTATTGACTGATCAGAAGGTAAAGCGGCAGGTCATAACGTTTTTTGACGCTTCCTGTGATTGCGTCCATCCCTGCGAAAAGCCTGTGGACGATTTGCTTGTCCTCTGTGGCGCTTACTTCTCGAGATGTTGCTTTTTGCCCCCCCGCGGCGTCCGATAGCTTCTTGAGGTCGTCCTTGCCAATTTTTATGACGTTCATGCCCCGTGGTAGAAACGGGATACGGATCCGTATTTGTTTGCCGCTTTTGAAAACAAAGAAGAGAATCAAGCCAAGTACTAAAAGCGCTAGTATTAATGCAATGACTCCGCCACCAAGCATGTCAATGATGCGTGAGAAGCTTTTTTCGATTGCATTAAAGTTCATTGATTAATGACCTCAAACCAACACTTCGTAGTGCAGCTGCAAGCTAAGGAATATCCACGCGAGAAAGGAAAACGCGACGGCAGCAAGCGCGACGTTCTGCAGCGTTCTTTTCAGTTTCGCGACCGGGGCCAAGCGCGCAATTTTTTGTCCAGGCGGAGGCATCCAACCCAGTCCCATTGCATTTTGGGCGCGAGGTTGTGATGGCGCATGGTTAACAAGCACTGTAATCGCTCGATCTTTTAGTTCTGCATGAGCCTGGATTGTTCTAGCTTCTTGGGGGCCGAAACCAAGCCAGAGAATGCGCACGTAGACACGCAGCAGAGAAAGTTCAGACGCCGTGTAGTGGCCCAAGTAGATGAGCTCGTGGACACGCTTTGGAAGCCCCCGTCCGGCGTACCGAGTGCCAAATACCGACGACTCCAGCAGTAGGCCTAACCAGACTTTTTTCGCTTCGGCTTTGTGATCGTCTGCTAAGGCAGCCCATGGGTAGCGCTGGAGTAGATAGTCATCGAAATAAGCAACGGCCGCGTAGCGCATATTTTCTCTCTGCTTGCGCGCTTCGCTGTCAAGCCTAGCGTCGAGTTTTTTCAATTCGCCAAGTGCTCCAAGCAAGTCGCTCTGCATTTGTAGTAAAAGCTCTCTGAGCTGATCGCCTTCGTCGTCTGACGCGATGTCCGATAACTGTGTATCGAGCTTCGACAGCGCCCTCCTCCAGACCCCAAAGAGCTGGTCGAATTGAGTCAAAACAGTGTCTTGTACTGCTGACATGGCTAGTCGTCCTTCTCGGTAAAGCACAGTACGGACCGGGGCTGAGCATCAGTCAGGTTTTCATCGGCACCTGAGATCAACAGCTCGCCTGTAGCTGTCGCTGGCAGCATGACTTCGTAAAGAACCTCGTTCTCCCCCTCGATTAGGCTGAACTTGTCGAAGCTTTTGACGCGGCGTCGCTCCAGACCGATGTCGCGTACAAGGGTTAGCTCTTCGTAGTCGGCGGCGTTGCAAATGTAGGCGCTATCCACCCACTGATTAACCAAAGCTTTGTCCGCCGATGCTGGAAGTTGAAAGGCGAGCAAGATGGTTGTGTTTCGGGCGGCCCTTGGGAACGTGCATCGATAGTTACCCTCTTCTGTCTTGGCAAACTCCAAGATTTCGTAATCCAGCCTGATGCTGCTGATGGTGCTCTCGATGAAGGCAAGCACTGGGGCAAACGAGTTGTTTAAATCGTTGTGGGTGTATTTTGGAAAAAGCGGCGCAACCGGGTCGTCCAATAAAGCTGCGAGATCCGAGGCGTATTCCAAAAGCTTGCAATAGATTTGGTGCGGGTGCTCCTCACTGCGAAGCAGTGCCTCTAAAATCGGCAGTGCTCGGGTTAGAGCAATAATGCGGCTTCGCTGCTGCTCTAAGAAGACTTTTTCCGAGCGCCGTTCGCTGATCAAAGATCGCAGCTGACTCGCTTTTGAGCGACTTGAGGCCAGAATCGACGACAATTGCCCCCACAGCTCTACTGGTTTGTCAGAGTATGTTGCTGAGCTACTCAAAAGAGGTGGCGTGAAGCTGACTCGCTGGAAGGTTGCATCCAGCGTTTTTTCGAATTTAGCGATGGGGAAGCCGGTATGGTTTGGCGAGGCATTTTGCTCAACGTGCAGACGAAGCTTGGGTTGCAGGGTAACTAAGTCGATCTCGTTTTGAGGATCGCCAATGTCTCCATGCAGTCCCTCGTTGACACTGATGTAGCGTTTCAACTCAGAATCCGCATCACTTGCACATTTGCTGTTGTACTCAGAGATGGCTACACAGACAGAGAACTCACTACCCGGTTCAATGTCGAGACGGCTTAAGTCTAACGACACAGGTTCGCTATAAATATCAGCCTGATCAGATTCACTGCCGCTTTCAAATTGTAAAACCGAGCCATCCGGGAAAATGCACTCAATGGCGGTAATTTTCACGACGTTTGAAGCAAGGGCTATTTCATCCAAGCTCAGAGAATTGATGCCCCAGAAGTATCTGCAGCTGCGTCGCACCAAATGGGCGAGTTGGAGCTCAAAATAATGGTCTGCATGCTGGAAATGCTGAGGAGATAGAAGCATACCCTCATTCCAGTGCACGCGATTTACGGTCTTCGGTAACTTCAACATAGTGTTTTTGCTCCCTCTACTGCCTCCAGAGCGTTTCTGGTGCCGTTCGCTCCTGGCGGCCCTTCCAAAAGGGTTATCTTCCCCTCGGAGATCTGCAGCCAAGGATCCTGAATCGTGGTGATTTCAACTTTCCCAACTTCGCGAACAAATACAAAAATTGATTTGGCCAGCTTGTGGTTTTTGGGTAGGGACGTGAGTTGGGCGCTATAGGCCATAGGAAGCTCAAGCCTAATAATATCTAGCTGACTGCCGTAGGAGCTGCAGTAACCCACTCGCTCTGTGAACCAAGTAGCTTCTTCGGTTTGGGTGAGTATGGCGACAGATGCGTCGGCGTAGGCAAAGGCAATCTCGATCACCTGTGCGTTAGGTGCGTCGCTTATCACCGCCGAGAAACCGACGGTGGACGTTTGATTAGGCCCTGCGCCAACCGTCGCCTTGGTGCGTTCCCAAAGCGAGCATCCGCTCAGCGTAAAGATCATTGCGATTAGCAAGGTTGTGCGCTTCATGTTCACTACATCATCACCAGTTGTTTGAAGTTCCCAGGCGTAAGCGTGCATCCTAGACTGTTCCCCAAGAAGCCGTTTTGCGCCGTTGGATCTAACATGCGTTTTACCGGTGCGCCGCCTTGAAAAACTTTTAAGCTGCCAAAGATGTTTTTGGCTGTGCTGCAAAACATGAAGGAAATCAACCCGCCTAGCGGAGCACTGACCTCGCTGCCATTAGAAAAAGGCGTCAGCGTAAGAAGGTTTTGTGAGGGCATACCGCTGGTAAAAATATTTGGAATATTCGGGATGCTTGCAGACGAAACTGCGATATTTAACAGCGGCATAGGCACAGGCCCTACCGGCGTCATGACGTTGCAGACGCAGGGGGCGGACAAGCTCAAAGATGGTGAAAAATCAGTGAGAAACAACGCCCTACCCCATGTTAATTCGTTCGGCGTCGACGAACAGGTCGTCATCTGCGTTTATGATTTGAACCTTTGCTCGGGTGATCATCGAGCCTTTGGCATTTAACTGATAATCGTCGGTACTGCTCACCCAGTTTTTCGCCGTAGTCACAAGGCTGCCTCGCACGCTTTGAAAGAGATTCGCCGAGCTGGTTTTGAGCGCGCCAAACGGCGCCTTTATGTCGAAATCCGTCAGAGCTTGAAGGGAAATACTTTGCTGAGAAATCACTGAAAAAAACTTTGTTTTCAGATTAATACCTTGATCTTCCGATGCGCAGATGGTCAATGGCGCCTGTGCCTGTCGATGCAGGATAGACAATATGTAACTTGTTTCCTCTTCCAGAACGACCAGCACCGTATCTCCTGCCATTGGTTGGACTAGACAGCTTATGGCGCGAACAGCCGTAGCGCCGGATTTGAGATTCCACCCTTCCTCAGGCGAACTGCAAACGCCGTCCACTTGGTCGGTCACGAACGAGACGGCGCTTTCAGGCGCACTCGGATCCGCAGGGTATTGCGCGATTGCTAGATTGTTAGCTAAATTCATAACTGCTTCCCGGCCTAACGGTAAAAATACGTTTTCTCAGTTCAATGAGCCGCTGCATGCAAAGCCTCCGCCTCAAGTTTTGCGTCATCGCTGCCAAGAACGACACTTTGTTGAGGGGCAGATAACTCATACTCGCCCTGCACTGCGTGAAAGTTCGCAAAACGCAACCTGGCTCCGGTGTAATCCACGTCATTAACCCAAGCGCCTGAGAAGTCGCTGTACTCAAGTTCGGCATCGATGAATTTGACGTCTTCCAGGGAGGAGCGGCAAAAACGGCCGCGCTGCATCGCCGCCCTGGAAAAATCAACACCACTCGCTTTGATGTCATCGAAGTTACTCTCTAATGCAGAGGCGCTGCCGAAATTGCAGTTAGCCAAGGTGCCTTGGTTAAAAAAGCACCCATCCAGAGTAGACCCGAAAAAGGTAACGTCAGAGAAATGCGACTGTGTGAAATGACAGCTCTTCAGAGTGCCTTTAGAGAAATTTACCCGGTGAAAGATTCCCTGGTTGAAACTGCTCTGGGATATCTGTGCGCTCGCCCAGTTCTGCCCAGAAAAATCACAGGCCACCATGACACCCCGGGTGATCGTTTTGGGTCTGAATACGGATGACGCGAAAGACACTTCGTAGAGGGCAAAGTTCTGCCAGCAGATTGCATCAAAGGCTGCCCGATCGAAAGAACAAGTTGAGAAGCGCGACTGACTGAGTTCGGTTCGGTCAAAAACCGCCTCCGAAAAGTCGCAACTGATGAAGTTGCAGTCGACAATTTTCGCGGCATCAAAATTTGCTTGAGAGAAATTACAGTCTAGGGCGTTCAATCCGGATACCGCGCCATTAGAAAAGTGACAGCCATCGAGCTCGCAGTGATTGAGGGTGATTCTGCTGCTGCGAATTTCAGCAAGATCCTGCCCAGACAGATTGCAGTTGATAAAAATCACGGCGCTTAGATCACAGTCGCCAAATCGTGCGTCGGAGAAATCTACCTGATCAAAGGTTATGTTGTTGAGCAAACAGCCGTTAAGGTCCCCAAGTATTTTTTCCTGAGAAATCACGGCCTGTCTTTCTAGCTCGCTCATTAGCTCATCAACTTGCATCTTCAAGCCTCTTCCGTTTGATAGGCATCAGGTTGTTCGCCTCCCCGAGGTTGGCACCGGTAAAGTCCACCAGCAGCACATTGGATCCATACAGATTGGTGTCCACAAAAGAGGAGTCTCGCAAAGAGCTTGAGCCGAAGTTGCAATAAAGCAGCTTTGCGGTGTCGAAACTGCCTTGATCAAAGTTGCTTTCGTTCATCAAACAGTTATTAAACGCAGCATTCTCGAAATTAGCTCCGCGCATTGACACCATTGCCAAGTCTGACTCCTCGAATCTTGCCTGTTGGAAAGAAATCCCGGTGCCCTGAGAAGATCGCAAGCCACTGCATTTAAAGCTGGACGATTCTAAGTTCGCTGCGGTCATCCAGCTGTCGCCAGCAATCTGGCAACGGTCAAAGGTAGATTCCTGAATCTGGGCCAGCTGGAAACGGCAGTTTAGAAAAGCAGCACGCTGCACATCGGCTTGCAGCCACAGGGCTCTGTCAAACGCGCTGTCGATGAATTGGCCCCTACTGACCTCTGTTTCCTTAAACGAACAACCTTTGAAAGATGTTTGGTTTGCAATGGTTCGCTGCATCGTCGCTTTGTCAAAGTCGCAGGCTGTGAAGCTGCTCTTCAGCGTCGTTACATCAATTAAGTTTGCTGAGGTGAAGTTGGCAGAAATCAGGCGCGTCGAAAACATTGTGGCACCGAGAGAAAAGTCTGCCTCGGTGAAGTCGGTGTTCTCTCCTTGCGCCCAGCTTAGATTACTTTTGGATAGCTGGGCCTTAGTGAAACGAGTGTTGTCAATTGCCGCACCAAGCATGGAGGTGCCTTGTAGATTGGCTCCTGCAAAATTACAGCCCCGCAAGTTAGCGCACTCGAGAATAGAGCCCGTTAAATCAACGCCCGATAGATCAAGATCCGAAAGATCAATGCCCGTTAAGTCCCGAAAACACACGGGCTGACCTTGAGCCCGTAGATCTAGAAAAACTTCTCGCAGTAGGCCGCCGGCCTCGCTGGCTTTGCGGAAGCTGATAGGTTGAGGTTCGATATTTGCGGCCAGGGCCGCTAACTCCATCTGCTCAAGCTGCTCTAGGTCGACACTGGTAAGGTCCTGCCCTGCCGCCGCGTCAGTCAGCTTTTTCCCTAAATTACGCTCGGTAGCGCGCTGAACAGCCAGTTGCTGGATATCCACTGCGTCGATTTCATCCGGCGTATCCAGTGCCTCAATTTGCGTTTGGCCACTATCGAGATGCGCCGATGCCTGAGTTTTTTTCTCCTCAGCAAAGTCCATGAGAGGGGCTAACGAGTAATCCTGGCGGGCGACAGCTTCCGGCGCGATCACAGTTCGCGGATCGACCGGCTCTGGCGTCTGCTCATCTGGGATCTCTATTCCGTGTTCAGCGCTTATGTCTGCTTTCAGCGTCTCCCATGCGGCGCGCTGCTGCTCGTCCGCCTGTTGGACGGCTCTGGCATGTTCCTTTCGCCTGGCGTCTTTCTCGTCGGGGCATACCTTTGGCGAAAGCTGGCTCTCGTCTAGAGCGTAGCGTGGCGCGGTTGCGCTGTCCGTACGAAGGGCCAGAGCTTCTTTGTAGTATTCAATCTCTCTAGGCTGGTCTGCGGCGTTTTCATAGGCCAGCAAAACGTTGTCGATGCAGGACTGTGCATATCGCTGCGGTATTTCGCACTTGCCCTGAAAAATTAGCGCACCAAGATTGCTGGATGGGAAAAACCAAAGGGTCTCTGGAGCGACGGCAATTTCCGTGAACTCGTCTCCGCGCTCGACAAAAGCCCTAGGCAGCAAGGTTGGGAGTTTTCCGGCGATTACCCCTAAATCTTCATGCAGGTTAAACAGTGAATATTCCTGCCCAAGCTTGATCTGCGCCGTTCGCTGGTCCTCTGGCGCCATGTTAAATCTGGAAAAATCGATACCCTCGGGCAAGTCGGGAAACTGTTCATCGACGTAGGCTTGATCAAATAGCCGGTCGGAATCAGTTCGAGGTTTCCACCTGACATCAATAGGCCCAAAACCGGCTGGACGAATCCGTTGTTTGGGTCGAGTTAACCTGGAGCTTTCGTATTCGAAATTTGGCAGAGCGACCAAGATTTCGCCGCTGGGGCCCTCGGAAAGCGCGCCCTGGCCGAGCGGATTTTCTGGGTCGTTCTTGCTGCCAAAGCTGCGCTCCCAGGTGATGGGTATGTTTTGGAAAGGCGCTGGACTAGTCGCTGAATAGTTAAACCAGCCTTTCTTCCAAATTCTATTTCCCGACACCAATAACTTCTTCTCCAGTTGTCCGAGAGAAAAACCGGCGGCCACTTCTGTTGCGACTTGGCCTTTCGGTGCAAACACGCTGCCCGCAAGGAGCACCTCGGCAGATGGCTTCGCCTGAGCCTCATCCAGCACCTGTCCCGGAGGTAGGTTTGAGGTTGCCTGCTTCCAGCCTTCAATTTCTGGAACAACGGCGTTCTCGGCCTGCAGCTCAAAGAACAAGACGGGTTTCACCACCCAGTAGTGTCCCCCCTGTAGCGAGTATGAATTATGCAGCAAACCTAAACTGCGCGGCTTGGTGATCCTCATAGCATAATCGTCCAGGCATAGATGGTGATTAACGCAGGGCCTATTTCGACCTGAGGTTTGTTGAACGTTTTTACGTCCCCTGGCGGTGCCTTGATGGTGATGCCGCTAGGATCCATCTTGATATCGATGTCATCTGCGGCAGTAGCCGAAATATTTACGTCTCTGACTTTGGCGGATATCGAAACGTTGGAGATATGTGCACTTAGCGAAGTGCCGATGCCGGTAACGCTATTGTTATTGGATAGGCCAACGACGCTGTTGGAGTTCGTTACACCCACCACACTTGAGCTGGTGCTTGCGCCCACTGCGCTGGCAGATGCGGTAGCCGCCATGGTGCTATTCGACGTACTCGTATTGCCGTGACTCTCGCTGTAACTATCACCCGTACTGTGACTAACGCTGCGGCTATTGCCACTGGTGCGACTTTCGCTATAGCTGTCCCCGCTACTGTGGCTAATCTGGTGACTATCGCCGCTACTGTGACTTTCGCTATAGGAGTCGCCGCTGCTGTATGAGACCGAATGGGAATAACCTTCGTCTTTACTGTAGCTGTAGCTATTACTCTCGGCTCCCTTGAAGGACTGCCTAATTTCATCGTAGGCCTTGCCGCTAGGTGCCGACGTCGGCACATCTGGAAATTGGCTTTGCACCGCGTCTACGTCATCTCCCGGAGGCAAGACAATAGACTGGGAATGATTGCCGCTGGTGTGATCCACGCTCAGGTGGTAGCTGCTTCCGTGGGTGTGACTTTCGGTAAATGAAGTCGAATAGTCCTCGCTATAGGAGAAGTTTTGCACTTGCCCCGTGTAGGAATGTGAGATGCCGTCGTAGGAAGAAACACTGGTCGGAGTTTCAGAGAATGCCGTTTCGATGGCTAACGTGGGAACGTTTTGGAACTGAGCTAGTTTTTCTTTGAAGAACTCGAGTTGCTCAAAATCAGTGGTACCTTCTGGTTTCACTACAGACTTTGAACGGCTTCTTCCGGAATAGCCAACGTGAACGCTGTAGGAGGGGCTACCTTCGTTAAACGAGACGTTAGGATACTTCGCTCCTGTACTATCACCGCCCTCATTAATCTGTCGTTGATCCTCAACAATCTTGTTGAAAATTTGATAGTCGGTCACTGGATTCAGGGGCAACGACGAGTTGTAGCTATTGCCATAATTGGTGTTATAAGAATTTCCAACCGAGGTGTGCTTGGAGCGTAAATGGTCATTGAGTATTGTTTTCGACCCGTAGGCGTTAATTACCTGTTCTACGACAGGCAACTCGCTGTCATCGCGGGTACGGCCGACGATGACAACGCTACCTATTTCCGGTATCGACGTCATGTGATCGGCTAAGCGGACAAAATACCGCTGGTCGTCAACAAAGAACCCCTCCTTCGCTCCGATAAACTGCACCCACACGCCTTTCTGACGAGCTTCTTGTTGAGATCGCTCTTGGTATTGGTACTTCTTTTTGTCGAGCAGGGAAAATTCTGATTTCGCCAAAGCGTTACTTTGGTCCTGAGAATCTTCCGGTGCCTCGTCAGCGTCGGCACCGCCGCCAGAACGAGGCTTTCTGCAGACTTTGGCGATAATCGAGCCATCACGATCCGCCGCCCCGTCAAACGGCTTACCAAAACCTTCCGCAAAAAACGCTGAAAACTGGTTGCTGTATTCTCCGCTGGCCGTGGCGTGGTGAGACACCGTTTGGGCCACCATGATTCGCCGGGACAGCTCTGGGCGATTCCTCTCCCCTCCTTGAATGGCAAAACTGTGTCCGCTGCGCAGTTCTGCCAGGGAGCAGGTGCCTGTCAATGAATGCTGTGCACTTAAGAGCTGCTGCTCCAGTTGCTTGTTTCTAAACTCCAACTCTTTTTTCGTGCTGCCGTAGGAAAGCGTTTGCACTTTTTGCATCTTCCTTGCGGTCTCGATACCGGAATTGGCGCTCTGTAGCGGTTTTGTGGAGCCGGCAAAATTCGGCCCCACGCCGCCAACGTCAATACCACGGACTTCGCCGGAGTTAGCCCGCGTATCGTCCTGCCCGGTGCTGGGCTTTTTACCCCTGGGCGGATAGGGTTCCCAGGCGGGATTCTTGGCGGTCAGCAGGGTATCGATAGCGCCAACAGTTAAGTTTCTTTGAAAGCTGAACTGGCTTGCGGTATCAGCTAAATCAACCCCAAGTTTAGGTGCCGTGAGATAAAGAACTTTTAAATCATCGACATTCCAATCCATAACGTCAGCGCCGAAAGACGCGTCAGGCTGATCAAACTGCTGGCGCATAGACTTTGGTAAAGCCACGTACTGTTGGCGTTTTGGATTTTTTAGAATCTTTGCGTAGTAGCTTTGGTCGGTAAGCACCATTTTGTGCTTACCGTATTCGTGCACGAAATAGAAAAAGATTCCGGACTTTTCCATTAGCCGGGTCACAAATTCAAAATCGCTCTCTCCGGCTTGAAACCAATCCTGTCTTTTATAGCTAGCAGGGCCGCACACAATTGACGATTGTTTTTTCTGGCCAGGTCTGTTGTCAGCTAACACCGTGGACGTATGATCGATGCGGTTCTGCCTGAGAACCTCCGTGATTACTTCTAAAGCAGTTTTATCGGAAAAAATGCGATAGGAGCTTTGCAGGTGAAGCAATGATAGCCTCGGCTTCATTGTCATCTTCCAAACGCCCCGGTCCGCCATAGAGACGCTGTGGATAACCCCGTTGAAGTAGGTTAACTGCCTGGCGCTTGGATAAGGTTCCTCTGCAGCCTCGCTATCGGTCTCCGGCAGGCCGATCATTACAGTTGCTGGTGCCATCAAAATGCTGTCTATATCCAGCTCTGCAGCGCCCTCTTCGTTGCCCGGATCTGCTATGTATTCACCATTGGCGAACCAGTAGTCGTTTGCTCGAATATCCAGACTAAATTCAAACTCTTGGGAAATTGCTTCCGACCCAGAAAAACTTTGTAAGCGCAGGGCGTCGCCTTGAAGCAGACCCTGGATTTCAAAATCCAAGGAACACCTCGGCTTATCCGGCATGCCGACCTTTTCAATTGGTACCGATAGCCGATCGTTCATTGGCTCGCAGCCTCTGCGCTTTCCAGCGCTGCTAGCAGGTCATCGCGCCGTAGATAACACTCGGTTTGACCAGCTTGATTTAACTCTGCGTCTTGGTTCTTAAGCCAGGTGCTAAAACCCAGCCGAGCCGTCTTACCTAGTCTTAATTTGGCAACCGAACTGGGGTTAATTCTGAATTTTAGCTGTATATCAAAGAGCAGATCCGTCAAGACGGCGATCAGGGCAACAAGCTCAGAGAAGTCCTCACTGCCCGGCAGGTACTTGTCGTAATCTTCCAAGTTATCCAGCGTCAGCGTCAGCCCAATACTGTTGTCGTGTGACCAATACCTGCGGCCCAGCGTGCTCGATGCCCCGAGTGCACCCGAATGCCCTAAACACGCCTGTCGCTCTTTCGGTAGCACCCTCCAGCCGCCAGTGTTTGACTCAACCGCAACGTCCACGCCAACAAGCTTCGACAGCAGCTCTTTAAGAAATCCGTAGCTAACCCGGCGGTTGGAATATTGATACGCGTATTTACGCCAAAAACGCGGGTAGCTGCTCGGCATCTGCCCTTCAAATCGTGAATGACGAGGAACCCCGCTAACAGATTCGAATAGGCGAAAAAGATCCTCCTCTTTGGGGCTGCCGTTAAACAGCATCGGGTCAAAACGCTTTTTCAGCTCGTAGAATTCCCGCAGGATTTTGTCGTTAAATATATTCAGGAAGGCAGTTGCACCGTCGTTACCGGCTTGGGCCTCTTGAGCGATTTGCTCTAGGTAAACCTCCGGGATAGGACTTTGATTGCCGAAGAGATTGAAGCCATTTGCTTCGACGGTAATACTCGCCGAGGCTCCGGTTCCTTCAACGTTGACGCGCTCTACGAAGTTAGGACGAAGAGCAAACGAGTTATTCCCGGCAAATTTGACGCGCAGGCTAGCGCCGTCGCCGTCGGATAGCCCCTCCAGCAATCGTGACACCTGGAAGAAATTATATTCTTCGCCGGTTTTTTCGAGCCTGTTTAGGCTACTGCTTTGTGACCGGTCGTCGGTGGCCATCGGTGAACTTTCCTATCTCCTAAATACACGTCCAATGACGAAAAGCTATTTACCTGTGAAAAAAGGGCTAAGAAGTGCAAAACCACTCGCCCAAACATCATCGCGCTGCCCTGAAACAAACGCTCATTGAGGGTTAAGGTATATCTGGTGCCGCGCTGATAACCCCGCCAACCGCTAATCCGGGAGGGCTCGTAATCCTCTGCGGATAAAACACTTTCAACGCTTTCTAGCAGCCGCTGCGCGTTGTCGTCTTCGGCTGAAGAACACAGGGACAGAGTTAGCATGAGGTTATCTTTGGCGGCATCGGGCAGAGCCATGGATAAATGATGCCGCGTGAGGGTTCCCATGAGTTTCCAAAGGGAGTCTTTGTCCATCTCCGGCGCTAGGTAGCGCGTTGGCCTCATGAGAAGGCGACAACTCGTCACGGGCGCCGCGCCCAATAACGCCATTTCCTGACGAGCAACCAGGGCCTCTGCTAACCGCCGATTGTTACACTTGGTTTTGGCGTAAAGCGCCATGCCGCGAATGTCGATATCAGACTGAGTAAAAACCGATATCCAAATATCACTACCCGGTGTATCCCTTCGAGACGTCTCCTCTTTCTGCGCAACCCAATAAATCCCTTCGTCAAGGTCCGAAGTGTTTTGCACGGAAAAATAAGGTTTCGCTGGATACTCGATGCCGTCCCGGTCAACAAGGAAGACCTCTTCCAACGATTGCACTTCAATGTCGCGACCAGATGAACGGTCGGCAATGAGTTTGTAGCGGTAGCTCTTATCGTTCAGCACTACCGGGTCAGTTGTTTTGTCAAAGAGATTAATGAGCGGCACGCAGTTGAGTTTCAAGCTATTGACGTCTAAGGGCAGAGACTTTGAGATCAGCTGATCTAAAACCAGGTGTAAATTCACCCGAGTGGCACCCTCAAACTCGTAGTCGACTAGAGCCAAGTCAGACAATCCTGAAATTTCGAAAAACAAGAACTTCTCAGGAAACGAGAAAAAGTCCTGGAGTACCGAGGTGCCGAGTAAGTCCGAGCTAGAGAGCCCAAACAGCCGCTCCTCGTCTCCAAAGCCGCAGAGCTTGAACTTCGATTTATCAAGGACCCGCGTAATGTTGCCCTGAGCGTCGCTAACCCCGACACCAATAATCTGTGAGGCAATGAGATCGTAGAACCGATAAGCCCAGTCTTGCTCCATGTTGATAAAGAAACGCAGCGGTTTATCTAACTGGAGCGCGCTGACGTTTGAGCCAGACTCAGATTCGATGGCGATTTTTAAGACGGACCTAGAGTCGGAGAAATGTTGTGATATCTCGTTAATTTCCTTTACGGGATTGCGCTGTACATCAACGACTTTGAACGGCCACAACTGGCATGAATGCGCGACTGCAAATCGACTGCCAGCCAGGGACGCAGCAGTGTTTGCATCTGACCGCACGTTGACGGGCGCAAAGCTCAGGCCCTGCTCAAGTTTCAAGTCGACTGAGGTTTCAATGCCTGAACTGTCTACCTGACACTCCGCGATCGACATGGGCGGCCGCGCCTCAATGAAGCCTGGTGCCAGTTCTTCTAACAGCATGGAAGGTATTTTTTTCGTTTCGGACTCGACCTGCATTCGCAGCCGGCTCATCATCCAGGCAAAGGATTGCACTAAGTGCTCTACGTGAGGATCTCTGGACACTCCGGCAGACAATGAAAGCTCAGACGCAATGGCCGGGTAAGCGTCCGCAAACTCGCGTCCGGAAAGCCGAAGCTCTTCCAACTCACTGCGAAAGTAAGTCTTAATTCGATCTCTGTTTGATCTCGTCATGACCTGAATTCGGCTCCCGTTACGGCTAAATGCTCGTTGTATCGTACTAGCGCATCACCCAGTCGAAGCTGCCCCGCCACTTGGAAAGCCAAGCGTCCTCCAAAGGCCTTGCTAGGCTTGAAAAACACTTGGGGGGCCAGCAAACGGGGTTCGTTAGCGAGGATCACTCTTTTTATCTCCAATGCTAACGCTTTTGCTGAATCGTGATTCAAAGGCTCACCTACACCTCTTGCAATCCCGAAACTCAGCACGCTTGGCGGTGTTTGCTCACTATCCGGGCCGTCGCTAAACCCTTCAAAATATTGTTTTTGGCTGGTTATCCTCGCTATCTCATTAGACACTGACTTGATCAGACTGTTGGTTTCTTCTATTGCCGATGGCGCGGACCCGCCGCGCGGAAAGCAAAGCCGATCGAACAAGAACGTCATGACTTTTAAACTGAGCGGTTGCGAGCAACACTCCAGCCAGTTTCGAAAATGCCGTCAGAGGTGGCATCAAGACTTTGATGCGTCGCGCTCCAGCGAATTTCCGTGAAGTTTAGCGTCAATTGCTCCGTAGCCATATCGTTAGGGTGAGATTGTGCTTGCACGGAAGCAATCATACAGTTGTGTAATTCCAGGGTGACGATGGAAGCAATGAGATTGTCATCGCCGTCGTAGTTAGAGTTACGGCACAAGTAAATCTTCGTGGGATCACCCCCTGATAGAGCGTCATCGATGGGCTTAGCGCCCAGACAAAACTTGTAAAATAACGGCGACACTGTATCCAAGTATTTCACAACGGTTATGTCATTCAGATTCGGACGCCCCGACGTTCTTGCCTGATTACTAACGTCCGTGGTCATTTGCTGGTGCATGCCGTAGTTGCAGGAAACCAGTTCCATGCACCCGCTGATGTCCTCACCCGATTGAAGCTCACCATCAATAAGGCTCAACATCCCATCTGTCTCGAATGCTGGAGCTCGCATTAACACTAAATCCATTCTTTATCTCCTTAACTAAACCGATTGATTACGACGGAAGGTCGGCCACTAAACGAACCGATGCTGTTAGTTCCTCGAGCTGGAAATGTGGCCGCAAAAATACGGTCGCTCTATAGGAGCCCACTTTGCCCTCGACATCTGTTACATCAACTCTGGCCTCTCGTAAGGGATACTTGGCCTTCAGCCCTTGGGTTGCACTGTCGTCCAGCAACACGTACTGCGATATCCAAACGTTCAAGTAGTCTGAGACATTGTCTCTGGTCATAAAGGTGCCAATGCGCTCTCGCATCATGACCTTGATGTAATGCGCGAATCTTGAGGCGGCTAGCATATAGGGCAACATTGAAGACACCTGAGCATTCTTGTTGGCTGCATCGGTATTGTATTGACGCGCCTTATTAGTGGTCTGTCCGCCAAAGAATGCTGCCTTGTCAGACCCCTTACAGTGGCAAATAGCCATGAACCCGAGGTCGTTCAGTTCTTTTTCGCGCCGATCGGTAATGGAAACCTGAGTGGGGCAATTGAGGCTGATCTCACCATCCTCGGACTCATAGGTGTACGCAGGCAGCCCCTCTACAAGACCACCGCCCTCAACGCCACGAATTGCAGCGGTCCAGCCGTGCTGTTCAAAGGCGCGGGTTATTACGCGCCCAAGGACGTATGCGGCGTTACCCCACAGCATTTTTCGTGCATCGACGCGCTTTTTCGCTTTTTCGATCATGGCGCCGTTAGCGTCTTCAGAGGTAACAGCAACAGGATGGCCTGCCTTGTCTAGGACAACCTCTCCATTTTCGTCAACCTCGTAGAGGGTGATCGCCACGTCCTCATCGAAATAAATTTCTTCTACCGGATTGTTTTCGTGGTGATAAGGCAGTCTTAGCAACACTTTTGGCATCGCAAGAGTCACATAGCGCGAATCTTCCGTGTCTCGGAACGACCGCCATTTGATCAGCTCTGCGCTTTCAAAGAGCTTGGTCAGGTCGCGAGGTTTGTGCAGGTCATCAAAATCTTCCAAATCGAAGAGTTTCGAATAGGCACTACTGATAAATGGCGCATGGGCAGCCGCTGCAAGGTTGCTCATTCTCTCTGCGAAAATAATATCTCTGGCTTTTCGGCCAATCTCATAGTCGCCCAAAAGTAGGCTGTACGGTTCGCCACCAAAGGTGCCGTACTCTTCTTCGTAGATCAGCTTGAATAGCGTGCTTTGGTCGAACTCAACGGCTTTGTCTAAATCTTTGTAAAGCTCATCAAAGGTTGCGTTGAGCACGCGAATTTTCAGGCGGTTGCTGGTCTCAGTATTCATCACTAGGTAGTGCAGGCCTCGCCATGAGGCTTCAAGAGCCTGGAAGTCGTCGTGATGCATTACGTAGTTCAGCTGGCGACTGACCAGTTGATCCTGTTGCGCGACCCGGGCGCTGATCACTGCACCCAGATTTACCGGGTTGTCTGCGTCTTCAAAATCAAGGTCACCGGATTCAACAAATTGCCGGATGAATTCTTCTATCAATTCTAAAACATAGGGAATCTGGGATTCTTCGAGAATCATCTTGCCATCAAACAACAGCGCGCCAATATCGGTGCCTGCCGCCCGATCCTTCTCAGCGATCGAAGCTAAGATCGCTTGTTCCCGTCCGTTTGCGTCCGTTAGCTCCCGCGCAGCGTCAATTGCGTCCTTTGCGCCAGAAAAGATTTTGGCGACGCCATTTCGGCGAGCCTTATCCGACAATATTTCATCCAACAGCGCGCCCAGGGGAGCGTTTCCGTCCATTTTTGCCAAAAAGTCCCTCAAACGTGAGCGCTGATGGTAGATCGCCGATAACTCTGGAACCTGCAATACGACGCGCATCGGGTCAAAGTCGTTAAAGCGGCGAAACCGGAGCTCCACACCCAAACTGTCTTTTGAGTCCTCATAGGTTTTCGGCACGCTGAAGATTAGTTTCGGCTCGATAGAGCTCATTACCTTGTCGAAATTGTCACGATCAATTTCAACAAGCTTCCGGTCGCTCAAGCTTTCGGCAGGTAAATCAGATTTCGCCGCCAACGGCGCGAAAACCCCGACAATAAACGGCAGTTCGCGGCGCGCCTGTGCACCGCCGGTCTCTACGTCGTAGGTTATCTGAACCCTTGGAGGCCTTACTCTTGATAATTTGTGCTGCGTACTTTCACTCATGTTTTAGTCCTTCGATCTTTAATTACGGAGAGAGAATCTGCGGGTCTCACTGTCGTGAAACGTACAACTCCTTGGATCCATAGGTTCGCTTTGAAACCTTGCCCTCTTGTATCAACTGCTCCAGGGCACTTGAAATGATTGGCACCGCATTGCTTCGACGCTGTCTAGCAACCCACCAGTCGGCGATCCCTTCTAATGTGTCGCCAGCCTCAGGATTGTTAAAAAAATGCTCAGAAAGATCCTTTGCGACGTTTTCAACGCCTTTGGAATTTTTGCCGCCAGCCTTGGCCGGTTTCATCTGGAAATCGGCGACCGTTTCGTTGTCCATAACCTAAACACCACCTGTGTTGTCTTAAACGTGTTTCAACAAACAACGTTTAGCAAACTCCATGCCAAAAACTACCGAGCGTTAAGTCGTTGTTTTAGATGAAAAATATTTTTTGCTTATATAACGTATGAGGTCATTAATGCCTCACCTGATAGAGAACGATCTGTGTAAAGTTGAGATTAAATGGCGCTCGGACTTCGGTGGGGTACTGTTGCCCTAGGTGGGCAAAGGAGCCTCACTAGAAACGGGGTAACTCTGAGCGCGCGTAAACGTCATTGCTGGATAAAGCTCAAAGTTTGTAAGATCTAGTTCCGTTAGATCAGTGGGTAAAGCTGCTCCTTCCCTATGGCCATTATCTTTCAGACCTACAACCGAGCGGACAGCCGCTACTTAGTGCACGTGACAACCAATCCTCACGAAGCGGACTTGTGGGTCTACAGCGTCAGTAGTGCCGCGGGGCATCGAGGTGATCTCGTTTGGTATTTCACCGAAAACCGTTCGGAGGCCACCAGCAGTATATTTCTATGTACATTTGCTGAGGCGATGTTTCGAGTGTTCTTCGTTTCTTCACATTCGGACGCTTGCTGGAAAAATCGATCAAAGGAAAGAAGCAATCGTCTCTTTTAGTGCGCCGGAATCAGCCTCAAACTTTGCTCCGAGTCCTGCTACTGATAGACTCCGTCCGTACTGCGATCTATTGGCATTCAAAAAAAAAACAGTTGGAGTGGCCACGATGCCTGCATTCTCAACTTTAGCTCTGATAAAAAATGAAGACCCTGCTGAGTGGTCCGAGCTGCTCAAATTTTCCCAAAAGTTTGGACTCAGCGTTGAGAAATTTTTGTCTTTGGACGACTTGATCGAAAACAGCGCGAAAACGCCCACCATCATACTTACTTTGTTTTCGAACAAATCTCGTGGCTGGAAAACCCGCGAGAATCGAGTACGGCAAAACCACGTTGAATTTTTAGACGTTTTCAAATTGGCAACTAAAAGCGGGTATTCCTTGCTTGACGGTGAGTTGCATGTTGATAGCGACTTAAACGGCGTGCTCGAGGCGCTCTCTATTGCGGAGCAGAAAATTCTTCAAAGGGTCGCCCTGCGCTCCCCTGATATAGATGATGAGATGTACCTTCGATTCAATTTAGTAGGCAATTCACCCAACTACGTAAAAGCAATGCGAGCACTTAAACGAGTCGCTAAAACGGAATCTACCGTGGTTATCAAAGGCGAATCCGGTACAGGAAAAGAGGTCGCGGCACGAGCAATACACCATTTTAGTACGCGTGAGACCGGCCCATTTGTCCCAATTAACTGCGGTGCATTTAGTGATGATCTGCTTTTGAGTGAGTTATTCGGATACAAAAAGGGCGCTTTTACTGGAGCAGTGGAGGACAGAGTCGGGTTGCTAGAATTTGCCAATAAAGGAACGTTGTTTCTTGACGAAGTAGATTCTCTCTCGCCAAGGGCTCAAACGGCGTTGTTGCGTTTCCTGCAGGACAACGAGATCAGGCCTATCGGCAGTCGTACCACTAAAAATACTGATGTACGAATTGTCGCTGCTTCCAACAAAAATCTGAAAACGCTGGTTACATCGGGATTATTTCGGGAAGACCTTCTTTATCGCCTTGATGTTCTCGCAGTCAATCTGCCTGCACTGCGGCAGCGTGGCCACGATATTGCCTTAATCTCACAGCACATTCTCTCACGTATTTCTCAGGAATTAGGACAGCCAGCTAAATACTTGAGCTTGAAACTAATAGAGGCCATCCAGACGCAGCGGTGGCCAGGAAACTTTAGGGAAATCGAGAGTGCCTTACTCCGAGCGTTCTTAATGTCGTCAGGTACTTTGATCGAGGATGTAGCTTCGCTATCGTCAGAGCCGGAAATAGACGATTTACCGAGGAAGCCGCCCCTAGGCAGCTTTAGCCGAGAAAAGAACTCATTGATAAGGAACTTCGAGAACGAATACCTGAGAAAAGTCTTGGCTGAAACTGGGGGCAATGTCTCAAAAGCAGCGGCAATAGCAAAGAAAGAGCGAAGAGCCTTTACGCGATTAATGGCAAAGCACGGAATCAAACGCGATTTTTATATAAAAGCGAGTTAACCGGCCACGCGCCAATGTTGAGTTCCCGAAGCATTACTTAGTTTACCTTTAGATGTCAGACTGGACAGAGCCTCGATCTTGCTGATTAAGTGCTATGTTAGAAATGGGAGATTACGCGAAACACCTCTGTACACTGAGCAACTCGCGACATAAAAAAGTTATGCCCCACGTCTAAAAAGAGGCTTGAAGAGTGAGGTGCGTGGGTAGTAATCACGAGAATAAGAGTCTCCTGACAAATGATTTGCTCAAAACTAATTGCGGCAATGATTTTAAAGAATAAAAGACTGCCCCGTTGTGAGCTGAGACCAAAAATATTCAAAGCATCTGTCGTAACTTGGTAAACGTTCGCCTCGAGTTGCGATTGAATCATAGGATTTAGTATTTCACCGGGATCAAAAGTCACTAGTTGCATTCACTGCGCATCACTAAGAATTTGCCGTGCCAGTTCGCCCTCTTGTCGGTAAAATGGACGTGAATCTCGCCACACTGAAGTCTATAATTGGTTTCGGGCGTCTTGGCGCCGCAAAAATCATAGATTGGAAACGATATGGAGAACCCCGGATCGGGCTTGGTTGTGACCTTTTGGGGTGTGCGTGGCTCTACGCCGGTACCCGGTCCAAATACAGCGCGCTATGGAGGTAACACGCCATGCGTTGAAGTTCGGGCCGGTGATTCAATCTTTTTACTCGATGCAGGCACTGGCGTTCAAGCTTTCGGGCGTGACTTTCGTGAAAATTCCGATGAGCCAGTAAAGCTTCATTTGTTC
>MDTG01070005.1_pt1 | contig 20121 bp, 24 predicted proteins | sample 811421 | NCBI WGS metagenome assembly MDTG01 (sample SAMN05326645, study PRJNA326480) | marine metagenome | isolation source: seawater | place: Pacific Ocean: South East | collected 2011
AAACAAGAAGATGATACAGTATATCTAAAAGCTGTTTCTGTAGAAGGCGATGGCGTGGACGTGGGAAGCGTTCCTTTAAAAGGTAAGCAACTTGACGCAGATAGCCGTTTATTTGGTAAGTCATTAGAAAATATTGTAGGAAAAAAAGTAGCTGAAGCTATACGCTCCTCCAAAGAAGATGAAGGAACCCATACTGGTAAAGATCTAAGTATTGGAGGGCAGTTGCACCGTATGCTTTATGATGTTGCAGCTCCATCTTTCTTGACTGGCAAAAAAGGTTACCTCAAAAAATTCAACGCCAAACTTGATAGTAAGTCATTGCTTTTTGATAGAGCTTATCAAATTCCAGAAGCTGAACGTATAAGACTCTATAATGAGACAGCTACCAGTAGAGTTAAGGCTTCAGCCTTAGCCACAAGAGATGGCGAATTTGACGAACACAAAGAATACAATCGCCTTAGAAAGAAGTTATTAGATTACAAGACGGATTTATTATGGGCTGAATCTGATGGTGACCTTTCGAATTTACAATTTGATGATATTTTTGCACTCACTCAAGAAATTGCAGATTACTGGAAAAAGGTTTGGAGTCGTTTTAGAAATACCGAAGCTAGTAGCAGTCAAGATTCCCAAAACTTTTACCCACTGCACGGGAAATTTAGAATCCTTGCAGACGACATGGGTCTTTATGATCACGTTTCAGATATACCTTCATTTGTAGAATATAGAATGGGAAGCCAACCTCATGATCTGGTAGAGACTGCAACAGATTTTGATTTTGATGAGAAGATTAAAGATAAGCAAAATTTAGCCTCTCTTATTTACGCCTATATAGATTACGATCAAAGAAAGGCGCTTCAGGAAGAATTTTATAAGCTTATAATAGCCGCTAACGAAAATCCAACGTACGCCAATAGAGTACCTTATGAGGAAACAGGTGAGGAGAGAGAGTATACTCCTAATCCCTATAGAGAGAATTATTCCTTGGGGATGGATAAGACATATAAAGGTAATGCGGCTCCTCGCTTGCCTTACTCAGGGATGGAAAAAGCCAATAAAAGCGAAAAAGCGCTTGGTGAATTTGTTACTGATGCAATCAATAGAGACAAATCAGGCTTATCAAAGTTTGTTCAACATTTAGACTTAATGTTTGAAACAGGAGGTTCATTTGATTACGCCCTACCGTATCAAAAACTATCAACTTACTTTGATCAAATAAACGATTTATTAGGAACTTTGGAAGGTAGTGAAACAAAGTACGCCGAAGGATTTAATCCAACTCATGCTATCAAGTTTACCCCAGAGATGAAGGGTTCAACATTGGAGTACCTCCCTCCCCTCTTCGCTTTAGACCCAGTAGAAGGCAAGAAACTTGCCGCCATTAAAGATAAGGGTGAATTTGCCAAAGCACTAGATAGAGCGCCTTCTGAGGCAATCCTGAGCGCTTATGACCACATCCCTGCTACAGAAGAGAATGACGAAAGGCTCAACACCTTAGCTGACAAAGTCGAACAGATATTACAGCCTGTTGATGATCCAAATCCTGTATCTAGCAACTTTAAAACAAAGGTGGCTTCTCAGGTTGGCAAGTTCATTAGAGAAGGTCAGCCTAAACAAATAGTAGAGGATTTAATTAACGAAAGACAACGCCTTGAAAATTACGAAGGTCACCCAGACCTATTAGCTAAGGTTGAGGATAGGCAATACGAGGAAGCGGTTATGCGCCGCCCTAAGCCTGTAGAGAAGACAAAGAGACAACAGAACTTCATAAACCTCTACAACAAGTATAAGGACAATCCTAAATCTTCTTACTTTAAAGCCGCATCAAAAGCGCTTGAGAAAGACTTTGGCAAAGACTGGAAGAATATTGCTGAAGGGGTAGCTTCAGATTCAACAAGATATGCTCTTGATCCAGAGAATCAAAATCAAGACTACAACGCCAAGAAGGCTCAACAAGATAGAGCAACAGCAGAGCTACTTGATACAAGAAGAAAAGTTAAAGAGGCCAAGAAAGAAGATAAGAAACAAAAAAGAAAAGAAAAAATAGAAGCGGCTAAAAGGCAGAGAAAAAGATTCTTCTCAGGTAAGTATGATTACCTAGACTTCATGTCTGGCACTTACGGAGGTTCAGGTAAAGCTGGCTCTACATTAAGAGATGCTGAATACAATGTAGCCAAAGTAAAATCTGCCGTTAAAGAATACAGTGACTTACTCTCAAGAGAATTAAAAATTAGAGTAGGAATCCCTTTCTGGAAGTTTTTATCAAGAGGTAAAAGATTAAGACAGTTCGCCGCAGAACTTCACACTACAGCCGCAAGACTGAATGTGGAATCCTTCAATCCTAACCCTGATTCAACAGGCAGTAATTTTACATTTAGAGGATTTGACGCTCGCATGGGATTCATGCCTGAGTCCGAAGCGAAAGCAAGAGGTTTAGTCAAAGGAAGTATCTATACAGAAAATCACGAAGGTGATACCCAAACGTTAAAGCTTGGCAACTACGTTCCTGAAATGGAAGGCTATCTTTTAGTGCAACGCTTTACGGCTGAAGAACAGCAAAGGATATACACAGACTTTTTAAACAAGTATCCTGATCTTGGCATAATTCTAGAAAGGTTCATTAACCCGCTTTTAGGTAACGCAAGATTTACAGCATCAAGCGGCATGAAGACTCCAATCTTCAACCGTGAATCTTTGAAGCAGGCATTCGGAGACACGGAACTTGGCGACCCTGGGTTTGTCGAGGGCTACACGCCTGATGTTGCTATAGCTACTATCCTTGGAGGAGCGGCATTAAAAGCTAAAGAGAAATTTGAAAAAGATACATTCAAAAGAAAACTTGGAGCCTTTAATCTTAAAACCAGTGGAGCTAGAAGCATTAAGACAGGTGCGGCAAGAGAGAAAGGTCAAACGCTAGACATATTTGAGGGCTTCGATGTAAGGGCGCTGGAATCCCATCTTGAAAGAGCAAGCAGGCAAAATGCTTACAAGCTTCTTGAGACATCTACAAAACCTTTACCCGAAGAGGGATTACCAGATGGGCATATTGAGATAAGCAAAGAAACGCTTAATGGCATTCTTAAAGGTATGCTTTTAGTAATGGGTGACAAGTCAGCCAGAGGAACGGCTCTTAATAAGTTTTGGAAAGATGCAGTCGCCAACCCTGATTTAACCTCTTACACCGATAAAGTATTATTCGATGAGAAAGATGCTAACTATGATGAAAGAGAAAAGAAGATTTTAGAGTTCTTATTTGGAGACAAAAACGCCAGTCGGTTCATAGGTACGGATCGTATGATGGACAAGGCGACCTACGAAACTCTTATTGATAATCTTTCGGCAAGGCACACTAATTTTGATGGATTAGGTAGAGCGGTACAAACCTTATTAGGGCAAGTTATTACAAGTTACCTAACTGCCCCAGCGACTATCTTATTTAACTGGCTTGCTCCAAACTTGCAGGCAGGCTCAGCAGGATTATTTAGACTGAATAAAGCGGCTATCTATCTTGCTACAGGAGCAAAGAATCCTGAAGACAGGAGAAGAGCTGAGTATGAACTTCGTGCAGGACTGCAAACCTTAAAAGGATTGGCTACCAGAAGGTTTAGTAATTATGCAGGGATTAATGCATTCCTGTCAGGCGATGACTACATAAGAGGAAAGCTCTCTGATGAAGACTATGACAAAGGAGCAGGCAAACTTTTATTGGAAGGGCAAGTCGGCAAATCAATTAAAGCGTTAACAGATCGCCGTACAAAGTATGGGGAGATTGTGCCTCGTGAGTTATTTGATAATAACACTCTTGTTTCAGGTATCGAGCGCATTGAGCCAAAGGATTCTATTCTTAAAGATTTACTTAATCTTAAAGGCGGTTCAGCTATTTTGAAGTTAGCTCAGTTCCACGAGATGGATCCAACAGTTAAGCAAAACTTAGTCTATGCCTCTTACAAGGCACACGCTCAGATGGCATATAACGATGCCGTGAGAGAAGCTAAGGCTAAGGGTCAAAAGATTGATACCCCTAAAAAGAAATGGATAAGAGATTGGATGAAAACCGTCAAAGATACGGATGCAATCCATGAAGAAGCCAGAGGAACGGCTATGCTATTTGCTTTTGATTACAGCAACATACCGATGTGGCTTGATAGTAAGCACCCTGTTATGCAGGCGGCCAAGCCAGCACTTATTCCATTTAGTAACTTCATCTACAATTACGGCAAGCTTTTAACAAAACTTACGCCTATCGGATTAATACCTGAAGCTATAGCCAGCAAAGGCAAGAAAGATAAACTTGGTGGCGCTGAATGGAAAAACGCCGCTTCAGGATTTAGTATGTTTGCTATAGCTACACTTCTTTGGGATATGCTCGGTGACGATGAAGAGGATGAATCAGAACTCAAAGCAGGCAAGATAGGAAGCAACATGGACATTAATAACAAGTTTATTAAGAAGTTCTGGATGATGACTGGAGGTAAAATAAACCTCGATGAAATGCCTGATGTATTTGGTTCAAAAATCACTAACGCCGTAAGAGCTTACTTTGAAGCTTACGGAGCTGAAAAAGCTTCAGGACATGAACTGTGGCTTAGAGGCAGAGCTTTACCTTACCTTAATATCCTAGCAACACAGGATCTATGGATTCGTGCCTTGAAGGATAAGTATATCAAAGGAGAGGATGTGGACTTCAGGGATGTTCTATCGGAAACAAAAGACATGGCTATGGAGTTTGTTCCTCGTGGCCCTGTAGCCGCACTGTTTACAGAGAACAAGTATGATGAGAATAAAACCCAAGCCGAAGAGTGGGGCGCTTTCACTTTTGATATTGCAACCTCTCGCTCAATGGTTCCTGCTTCTTACTGGAGATTTGTTCAGAGGTTAGTCGATCCAATCTATAGAAGAAAGTATCCAAGTGATACTTTTGAGTTTAATGAAACATCCACTGACCAGTTTATCAATGAATGGAAGAGAAGTATCCCCTTCTTATCTAAAACAATGTTGCCTGCTGGAAGTATGAAAACACTGAAGCTTAATAGGGAAACTCAGGTGGGTGATAAAGATTCAGAGGAGTATGTGGAAACAACAAGTTTTGATCACGCTATGCTTCAACGTGAGGACGTTAAGGCAGACTTAAGCCAGCTTGCTGATATGGGAATTGACCTAAGTGAGTCCACTAGAGTTTTAACCGACAAAGACGGTGAATTAGTTATTAAATACCCAGACCCAACAACCTTAAGAATTGTGACTCCTGCTGAAAGGATAATAACCATGCTCTTTAGAATAGAGTCCATGCCTTCAACGGAGAGAGCTTTAGCGAGGACAGGTTTAGAAGACTTTAAAGCAATGGATAGACTTATTGCCAAGGCAGTTAACAATCCATACTCATTAGAAAAGCCAGACAAGAAAGCCTTGCAGGCATGGGCTGAATATACTCACAGTCCAGAATACCACGACTCTATACGCAATATTATCAATGCTGAAGGTTCGCTGGCTGAAAGGTTGCAAAGAGAAGAGAGTATTGATGGACTCCCTATCAATTATGACGAAGACGGTAAAGAGATTCCTTTACCAAAAGACTTCCTGCGTAAGGTTGTTGAGAACATGAGCCGTGACCAGTACGGCAACTTGGTTAATGCCAGCGACAATAGACCAATGAACTTAAGTCTACACAAGATGTGGTCGGTCGTTCCTATTGACGAGGAAAATGTTTCTGAGTTCTTAAACCCAATGAACTACACTTTAGAAAATAAGAAGAAGTCTACCTCCTACAAGAGAATGCTTCCTTACACTGAGGAAGGTTTAGAACTACCAGATAAGGTATTTAAAACTAAATAAGCTCTTTCTGGGATTCTATAATTCCTTCCATCTGCATCTTGTAATACTTATCGAAAGGAAAGTGCTTGGAGTGATCAGAGTTTTCCCAGCGCCTATAGAGGACATTGCGCAGTCTCTTTGATAGAGAGCCGCTAGGGTGCTTATTTTCGCCTTCATCAGAAGACATGGTTGCTTGTGGGTCTGCGTTATCTGGAGCGATTATAACCCGTGCTGTGGCTCCCTGTAGATCGACTAGATCATGGTACAACTCCCTGCCACACTCTCGCTCAGTTGCTAACCTGATAGTCGCCGTAAAATCCTTGCGCCTGTTGATGCCATCAACTGTGCAATATATATCGCAAGCCTTAAGAGGCTCACCTTCTACCATTTGATATTCTTCCATCCTTTTATGTCGTGAATTTCACAAAGATCCTTTATGGCATCCTGCTTAGTGTCGCCGTACCCACACGGATCAATCTCGTGCTTTGCTAGAAACTTTGCTATGTCTCTTGAGCCGTACCAAGCTACCCACTCCTCATCATCAAGGGCTGTGTGTATCTTATTGTTAGCTATGAACGCCTTGGCTGGCGTTTTCCCGTTGTGTGTCTTGGGGCTGAATTTTCCCATTGGTTACTCCAATCTATTATTCTCTCAAGTTTATATTCGTTACTTTGACCAAAGTGTATCTCGGTGAGAGTACCGAAAAGTTTTGGGTCATGCTTAATTATGTCTTCAGCTATTTGGTGCAGTTGATTTTCCATTTTATAAAGATTCCGAATAGTGTTAAATGGTGGAAATACAGGGGTAAACGACCCCAAAACCACGTCCGTAATTCTCTTACGACTCTATTCTATTCAGAAATTGGTTTTAAATTTTAGTAGTCAGCAAAGTGTTCAACTCAGGATGCGTCTAACAAACCTCCTCCGTAGCTCTCCTACGACTGCTATTCTTTGCCGACTATTTTCTCTAGTTCCTAAAAGGGAATGTCATCCCCCTGAAGATCCTCCGCCGTGGCGGATATAGTTGAGGTCATAGGGCGCTGAGATGCCTGAGAACCTGAAAAGTTCTGCTGGCTTCCACTGTCACTATTTTTTTGCTGTGACCCTGCAACATCTGCATTGCCCACAAAAGGCATTTTGGTTCCAGAATCCCTTTCCTCTTTTGTTGACTTCTGTACTATTCCCCAAGTCCCGAAGTCAGAACTAGGTGTTGGAATTAGAACAAGGTCACAATAGGTTCCCTTTTTGCCCTTGAAGAATCGATCCTTATCAAGTTTCGAAACATCTACCTTAACATTTATCATCTCTGCCATGTGTCGTCTTTTTATTACTGTTGTTAAAAAAAGGGACAGCTAAGAACCATGTAGTCTTAACTGTCCCACCCCCATTCATCAAGCCGCCTTTTGAGCGACTTCAGAAAGTTCTTTGTGCATCTGACCAACGAGGTGCCAGAGCTTAAATGCGTCATCACTTAAAGATTGGCTCACTACCCTATTACGCCATTCTACGAGCCTCTCACGCTCTGATGGCCCTAATTCAATAAGAGCCTTACCTTTTAAGGTTGAAGCCTTCTTCCATTCCCCTAGGGGATATTTAGGGACTGACCTGTCCTCTTTGGCATACTCTTGGTCGAGATAAGGGTCATCAATGCCTTTTCCTTGGTAGACCGAAAGTCCAACACCAATAAGACTTGAAGCCTTAGAAATAAGATTAGTCTGTGCTTTTTTCATCCCCTCAGCCACGTTGCCTTTGAAGATTCGAGCGTCACCTATAGCTGAAACGGCGTATCTTTTGCCTTCAAGCATATACCAAAGGTGACCCACTGCCGCTACGTTACCGTCTTCTTGCCGAAATTCATCAACCTCAACTCCCCAGCCAGCGCCAGCGAGTCCAAAGACTTGAGTAAGTCGTGCTATAATGTGATAAGCGTCAATGACGGTCATCGTTCTGCCTCCAAGCTTGAGGTCTTTATAGGCGCTCTTTGGAAGCGGTGCGGCGAGTCTATGAAATAGCTCGAACTGATCTAGTGTCTTTTCTTTCATACGTCTGTTTTATACTTTGAGTTAAAATTTAAGTGTGGGTCTATCTTATACAGGTTGACTCATGTTGCAACAAAAAAAATGATCACTTGTTTAAAATAGGTATTTCATCCCTTGTCATTGCTCCCCTCTCAACAGCCTCTTCAAACCGAGCCATAACGATATTGTAAGTATCTCCGTCTCCATTTCTAGATCCTTGGTCTTCATCCTGTTTATCTAACCCAAATATCTTGGCTCTACGATTTAAGGCGCTAAGAAGCTGTCCTGCGGCTCCTGCATCCACCCTTGTTTGACCATTACCATCTTCATAGACAAGGTGTTTTTTAAGGGTATTTATGAGGTCACCAGTTGTATCAATCTGAAAGGCCACCTCATAATCCATAAGGTCTGATATTTCATCAGCTTTGAGTTTAGTAGCGTGTTGTAAGTACCGTGTAACCGAGGAGGCGTGGCACTTCATAACCTTGGCAATCTCTTTCCCTGTCTTACCGTCATTGCTAAGTTCAACTGCCCGCTTGATCTTTTGGTAATGAGTAAGAGTTTTACTCGCTGAACTCCCTTGAGTAGCCTTAGTGATAATTTGTTTTTTCTTGGCTCGTTTAACGGCCTGACCCTTTTTCTTAGTCATTTGATTCTGTAGGTTCACTTCCTTGAGTGGCATAAAGCAACCAATTATCATCACCCAAAACTCTAGAGAGTTCACAAGTAGCGCCTAGCTCCAAGGCTCGCAGGCTTAACTTAAAGCCCACTCCAATCATAGCGGCTATGATAGCGCACTCCCTCATTTCTTTACCCATGTGAAGTAATTCTTTCTTACCCACAGATTCATAAATTTCATCCCTCAATGAGGGTGCTATTCTAGATCCTATCATGTCCAATCGACCATCAGTGATCGGAATGTCAGGTAGGGTTATCTCAGCGTCAGTCTTAGCGTTATCACTCATGTGATAACATTAAGCCGCCTTATCTGAGTCTACAAGCTTAACTAACCCATCGATAAGTGGATTTAATAATTTTTTAAAGGGTTCAGCAATACCTTGGTCAACCCAATATCGGGTCGCCGTTTCGGTAGTTATCTTTTGTTCAGCTAGATAAAACTGGCACTCTGACTCATTGAAAGTAAGGGTGCGCCCATCATCTAACTGAATTATTTCAGTCATTAAGGGGATATTCATTACTGAGAATGATTATCAATTAGAAACTTGTTAGCAAGGCTTATTTTGCTCTCGAATTAAATATATCTATAGATTTTGGTTATTCACTGGCTTACAACAAGTTATAGATAATCGATAAAACTGATGGTGTTATCAGTATTAAAGATACTGCTTTAAAAATTAGGGTGAGTCACAATAAAGTATTATTTGAGTCATTAGATATATAGACGACATTTAGCCAATATGAAGGCTTCCGCATTGGCATTTTCCGATGATAATCAAAAGGCGCTCTACCTGAAAAAAATGGCAGAGCATTGCGTAAATCAATTTAACAGTTTAACAGGCAAGCTTAGACCCACTGTTGAAAGGATGAATAAGTATTCCTCTGAACTTGATGGAGACTTTAGGCATAGGGTTACAGGTAAAGCCACTGATATAGATATTCGAGGAGCTATTAATGAGCAGGTATTTGATCGTAGCAACTTTAGCTTGTCGGTCACCCGTGGTCAGGTTCGCTACATTGTCAGCAAAACCTTTGATGAAATGTTTGGAAGTAGACCTTGGCTGGCTGTTAAGCCAATAGGATTATCTGATGCCGAAAAGTCACGAGACTTGCAAAAGTTTTGTGAGCATAAGTTTAACGAGCCTAAGTCAAATGTAGAGCCAGCTATCAAAGACGCTTGTCTAAGCGCATGGGGCATGGGGTACGGCATATTAAAGACTTCTTACCTTCGCCAAATTGAAGAGTTTGATACAGTTATTGATGCCTTGCTTGATGAAAAAGGCGAACCCATAATTGGTAAATCAGGCAGACCTATCACTTCTAATTCAGAGAACTATTGGAATGATAAAAAAGAAGGCTACATATTTGAAGATGATCCAGAACAAAGGACTTTTAAAAAGCCTCAATTCTCCGAGGTAACTAATTCTGATTACGCTGTTAAGTACAACGGCCCTGAACTTGCCTGCGTTTCCTATAAGGATTTTGTGGCGGATCCTGATGCCGCAAAGCTAGAGGATTGTGATTTTGTAGCACACCATCAAGCTTGGACTGTTGGTGAACTTAAAAACGAGTTTGGTTTAGGAATGATTGATCCTGATAAGTATGACCAGATTCTAGATAGTGCTGGCTTAAATAAAGTACCAAGCGTCACTGACGATGATCCATTTAACGAAGCAGGTAACTCTGGTAAGCTTTGGGGTAAGAGAGAAAATGCTAACTTTTTAAACGTAGCGGAATGCTATTTTAATTACGAAAGGCCAGGAGAAACAGATGAAGACGGAAACGAAAGCGCTGGCAAAGTTGTTAAGATGTTTGCTCTTGTGACTCTCGATAGTCAGGAAGTAATTTGGGCTGACTACCTTGGAAATGTTACGCCTCAAGCTGACCTTCCATTTAATGTCGTTACTTGTGACAAGAAAAGAAACAGTTGGACTGGATCTGGCTTCCTACAAAGATTCGATCAGGAACAACAGTTTATTGACGAATGCTTTAATCAGATAAAAGTCAGAAACGATTACGCCGCCAATCCCATAGTTATTATAGACCGTAAAGCCTTTCAGGAAGGTGAGACTGGAAAGACTTTCGAATGGGGACCGGGACTTCATAAAGAATTAAAAGGTAACGCCGTTGCCTCAGAGGCGGTACAAGTTATGGCTCTCCCTCAAATGGAAAACGAGACTCGATCACTAATGGATACAGTTATTCAAATGATAACTATGGACTCAGGTGTTTCAGGAGCGGCACAGGGAGATATGGGATCGTTACCTCAGATGAACACTGCAACTGGAGTAAAACAGGTTCTCGGCCATGGATCTATTCTTAATAAGATGAGCATCCGTGAAGTTCAAAGAGGTGTGGAAAGAGCTATTCAAAATCTTACCAAGATGATGATTCACTCAATGGATCCTATCGAAACAATCCAATTCTTTGAAGGGGACAATGAGGTTGAAGCCATAATAGACAAAGATGACTTCACTCAGCTTGATATGGACGTAAGGCTAACTCTTACAAAGTTCCACCAAGATGAAGAAGAAAGCCGACTTATGCGGGTGATGATGACAGTTGAACGATATTTAGCACTACCAGTTTACGCTATGGAGAGAGCAAGACAGTTGTTTGTTGATCAACTTAGGATCCTCGGTGTTGAAGATGCAGAAGAGAAATTACCGTTTGCTCAAGAAGTTGCTATGGCTATGGCTCCACCTGAACCAGAGCCAACGGATTCTGAGTTAAACCAAGCTGAACCTGAAGTCCCTATTAACGAGGAAGAGCAAGTTGATGACGAAGCTGTTCAGCTTATACAGGACACAACTACTGACCAGATTACTTAATGGCTATAGACGCTGGGGAAGCTGAAAGGGCTGACCACCAGAGAGCGCACGTTCTGGGGTTAGCGGAAAATAAAGGGTTTGAATGTATTACAGAAGTCTTAAACTCGATGATAGAAAGAGAGAGGGATAGAGTTGAAGCCTTAACGCTTGATGAAAAAGAGAATTTAATAGCAAGAGCAAGGCTTAGTGCCTTACTTGAAGTTTCCAAAATACCAGCAGATATAGTTCATAATTCTGACAAAATATTAATACAATGGGACAAAAGGTTCGATAAATGAGTCTATCTTGAAAGGTTGATAACACATGAAAAAAGGTCTACGTTTCCCAAAGAAGAATAAAGGAAAGATTAAAATCTTCCCCAACCTGAAAAACAAATTTATGAACATTTTATTAAACTGGGCAAGAACCAAGCTTTTTGAATTTATTGCAAGCTGGAAGACCAGTCTCGTAGGCGTAGCAATGCTACTAGAGGCATCAGGTGGACTCTTAAGCACGGTGCTAGACTCAACGACACCATTGGAAGTCGAAAGCCTACAAGGGCGATGGGAGCTAGTTATAGGGGCAATAGGGCTAATCATGGCAAGGGATAATACAACGCCATCTGAAAAGGTGGCAGGAGCAAAAAACAAAAAATGAAATATATAATATTAGCATTAGCAGTTATCGCATTCGGTTCATCCTGTACCTTCAACAAAGTCCCTGTGGATTCCGCTGGTCTTATGTCAGGAGACAGAAATGTAATGGGTGTAGAAGTAGGTCTTCTAGACTATAAAGTTGGCGCAGGAGTCTGGGTCAACAAGTAAACAGATCACCCCGTATTCCCTCGTGTTCCGTTTCTTAAAGAAGCTGGTTGAAAAGCTACGCAGAAAATCTAAGCCTAAGACTAAGGCAACCAAAGCCAATCCCAGAAGGAGGTGGTCTTTTGATGCTCGTACTAAAAAGAACCTAGCAACCTTAAACGAAAAAGTAGTTCCTATATTTACGGAACTTACTGAGATAGCCATGGAGATTGCAGAAAAGTACGGCATTACAATCAAGATGATTAGCGCCTACAGGAGCTTAGAAAAACAAAAGGAATTATATGCGAAGGGGCGGTATGGAGATAAGAGTCCAAAAGTTACGACAGTTAAGGTTAGTCGCCACTGTTTCGGCATTGCCGCTGACTACGGTTGCTTTGATAAAGGCCGTTATCTGGATGCTACTAACTCTGCTTTGTCTTCAAAGATCTATGCAGAAATGTTTAAATTAGCCCAAGAGAGAAACTTGCCTCTTATCCATGGAGGGCAATGGAAGTCCTTTCCTGACCCTCCGCACTTTGAGTATAGGAACAATCTGACTATTACTCAAATGATCAGCCGATCAAAAAAGGGAAAGAGTATCGTCTAATGCCTAGTGACCCCCCACTCATGGAAGCGATTGTTGGACTTATAGCAGGTCTAGGAGCTTACTTGTCGTGGAAGGCTAAAGGTGAAGCCAGTAAAGCAAACAAGGAAGCCTCACAGGCAAATAGAGCCGTGAATGGTAATCCTGACGGCAGTCCAAGGCTTTACGAAATGGTAGGCACAATTAAAGAGCGCCAGAGAGGTATAGACGAAAAGATTGAAGACTTAAAAAACACTCAAAAATCCCAAGCAGAAACATTAACAGATCATTCCGATAGACTGAAAGCCCAGCACAAAACTCTTAAAAGAATATGTAAGGAGGACAGCTAAATGGCTTGGCAAACTTTTGTTTGTAGTGCAGATACTCACGGTGACTTGATCGACCGTAAAGGTAAGAACAGTTATCAGAGTTACATTCTTCAGTGGATTAAAGATCACAAGCCTCGGTGGAGATTCATGCTGGGTGATTTTATCGATGCTAAAGCGATACGAGCTGGAGCCAATGCAGAGGACAGGAGCAGTTCAATGAGAGAAGACTGCAAAGCAGCAATAGGATTCCTCCGTGCCTTTCAACCTCACAAGCTAACACTTGGTAACCACGATCACAGGCTATGGTTATTAGCAAGATCAGAGCGTGAAGGCTTAGATGTTGATTACGCTAGACAACTAGCCACCCAATTTGAAAACGAGTTTGATGCCATGAAGACTGAGTGGGTAGAGTATGACATCAGAAAAGGCTGGATAGAGATAGCTCCCAAAGGCGCTCACACAGGACGCAAGTTAATTAGCCATGGATACTTTTCAAACATTGCACCAGCCAGAGCAATGACCCAAGCCGCTGGAGCCTCAACGCTTTCAGGCCACACTCATGCTTTCGATTATTGGAGACAAAACAATCTAGCTGGTGATGAATCTTATGTCTCTGGATGTGGTTGTCAGATCGCACAGGAGTACAACAGGACTCACGCTCGCAGGCTAAAGCACGAGCATTCATTCTTGGCAGGCTCACTCAACGATAAGACAGGAGCTTGGGTGGTTTACCGAATACTTAAAGACGAAGAAACAAACACATGGCTAGATCCAAAAAGACTTTAGACGACATATTAGACACGGCCGACAATATGATTGCGGCCTTACAGGAAGAGCAAGATCCCCAGCCAGAGGGAACAATCACGCCTCGTCAATATGCGGAGCATAAAAAACAGACCATGTCTTCAGCGGGTGAAAAGCTTCTCAGACTTTACAGGGCTGGAAAGATGGACAGGAGAAAGTGGCGTAACACACACATCTATTGGGAACTATGAAAGATAAATTACCACCAGTCCGTCACGTTATTATTCTTGGGCAACTCTACAGAATAGAATTGTCTCAAGATATTAGTGACGAGGAATTAGGCAGATGTGAAACAACCCATCAGAAGCTAATGATAAACGAACGGCAAGGAGCCTGTTCAATGAGGGACACGGTTCTTCATGAGATAGGTCATGCATTGTTCTATCTAATGAACCTTAAGGATGATTCATGTGAAGAAGATTTTGTAAGCAGATTCTCAACAGGACTTCGGGCGGTAATGATTGAAAACAAAGCCTTAAGCGAATGGATATTCACTTCACCATTTGAAGAATAATTATGAATAACAAAACACTAGCAACAACAAACGCACTCATTATTATGTTTCCAATGCTTTTGGGGATAATTGAGGAGCTAACAGGTAAACCAATAGCTAATCCGCTACTCATAGGAGTCGCAGGGCTGTTCATGATTATCTTCGGATTCTGGACTTGCCTAAGACTCTATAAGCAACCTGACCAGTAAAATATAAAGGGGTTCCCCAGACCCCAAAAAAAAAGAGAGGCGCTAACCTCTCTCCGTGAATGACGATTAATCTTCGTCACATGAACCATAAATATCTATCGGTTCATCATCATAAGGATTGTCCTCATCGATTATCATACACACCTCCTTTCTAAGCTACGAGTTTAAATTCTTCACCGTCCATCGGCAGATCCATCTGCCTGCGCCTTGTGATCTTCTTAAGCTGAATCAGCTTATCCTGTTCAGCAATCTTAGCGTCAATGATTGGATTAACTAAGTCCTGCCTGAGCCAGCGGTAGATTCTTTGGAAGCCATCGCCATGAGATTTTTTATAGATGCCTTTTGAGCGCATAGCGCCTCGTTGAACATGGTGTGCAACTTCATGTGCAACGACCACAAGTAACCTGTCGTCCATATCAGTCACAGTGCGACTTCCATAAACCTTGTTCTTTTTATAAGCATCATATTCTTTCATGTAACCATCTCTCCAGTGACCCCTTAAGAATTGCCAGTAACCAAAATTAATTTGGATCACATGGTATCCCGCATAGGTTGCGCCTGTGACTTTTTTATTTACGACCCTTGTTACCTTCACTGCCTTCTCGACATGAGAGCGAGTGATGTTAAGAGGGTATTCTTTTTTCTTCAAAAGGTTCATGCATTTACGAACCCAGCTTTTAATTTTCTTTATATCTTCTTGTGTTGGTTTATCCATTTGAGTAATTCGATTGTGACACATCTTGACACATGAGTCAATCTTTTATTGTAGACTGTTATGTATGTTATATATCTGTTGAGTAATATTGAAGTTATGCCGCCTGCTTAACCCAACTAGGAGGATTCTTACCGAACCAGCCGACCTTATTGATCTGTGCCTTTGTTGGCTTGTTCTTAAGGACACGGTTCCTTTTGAGAGATTCCGTGAACATCGCCTCTGGCATATATGCCCAAGGTTGTTTAGTTGAAGCAGACACTTCGCCTGCTGGTGTGTAGTGAGTTATTCTGTAAGCCTTCCTACGCTTGATTAGTCGTGCCTTCCAGAACAATCCTGTCTTGTTATTTTTAAGATAAGTTATGTTCTTCATGGGGGTAATATACCAAACTCACTTTTGGAGTTTGTTAGGAATTACCCGATTTTAAGAAAAATGAAAAAATAGAATCTACTATAACAGTCTTAAAAAAAAGTAAGAAAAAAATTTGACCGTGTTTGTCTATTTTTTAACTGTGTTAGTTTTTTGGCCGTTTTTGTATACCATTAGCCACAGAAAAGAATCTGCAAACTAGTATGCAAAATACTAAGTATCCAAGCGCTCCTAAAACCCAAATCATCCTTGGGGAACTTTTCCTGGTCCACCAAAGATCGCTGGCTTCTTCTGATACTTTTTCTTATTTCTTTTAATGCCAAAAACTTTATTAGCTCGCTTCCGCTCTTCCTTCTCTTTCTTTTTCTTATCCTTTTCCAGCAGAACATCTGTTAAGCTTTTACCTTTCCTCATAGCCTTGTTTTCTTTCCTAAAGGCTTTTCCATCTTTCTTGAAAGCTTTGCTGGAGTAAAATTCTTTTGCACTTGCTTTCGCTTCTTTTGCCCAATCATATTCACCTCCGCCACGGTGAGGTGGTTCCTCTGTCATGCCTTCGTATGGATCAGGTCTTTTTGATTCTAAGCCCTTCGGATTATCTCTTCCTAAAAATCCATACTTTGGAAAAGTATCAGTGTATCCATAACTATATTTTTTTAGAGACTTAGGTGGCCCTATTTCATCTTTAAACTTTTTCTTTTTTGTATCCATGATATTTAAATATTGGATCCCTTAGTGCTATCTATAAAGATAGACTCAATTATAGTCACTCTCAACTATTTGTAGTTTTTTCTTATCCTCATACAAATCCCCTTCATTCTGCAATTCACAGGCTAAAGCGGCTGATATTACGTCATCATCATGGTTACCTGCTGAGGCGGCTGGCTTTCCAGTCTTGTCCCTTACAAAGGTTTGAAGCTGTGATGAGACTTGAGGGCAAGGAATGACAATCCCCTCTTCTTTGGCTCTTATGGCATCAGCTAAGGCGCTAATAATAATTTCCCTACTCTTTACATCTGTAGACCAGCCTATCTTTCTAAGAGTATTGCCAGTAATTGTATCATAGACACGCCTTCTCCACAGCCTAACGCCTGCGTCTTTAAGAGGACTTACCCATGCTAGACCTGAATTATTTATTTCCAGCACAACAATGCACTCCCCTGCCCACTTACTTAACAGTGCTGTCTTCACACATCCCGGAGTTGGATCGTCCTGATTATCAGGCATGGCTCTAGCTATAAGCTTCAGAGGGTGCATCACTCCTTGTTTATCCTTATGAGGACAACGCCAAAGCATAATAGAGTTTCTGTCTTGCTTACTATTCCCAGAACTCACTTCTTTTCCTGTCATTGAGTCAACGGTAATAAGATACCGTTTACCAAACTCAGGTTTTTCATCCCACATCTGAAACTCTGCATCAACTTTAGTGCATTCCTCAAAGACAACCTTGTTATCCTTTTCAACAAGTCTGCCATTCTTTCTTTTAGGCGAAGAGATTCTCACGTTGCTTGATATATGAATGAGTCCTTCCATGTCAAACCTAGGCGAACCAGAAACAAGGAAACACCGTTCTTCACTCTCCAGAAACTCCTGCTGAAATATTTCCTCTGATCCTCCAAGTTTACCATCGATAGTAATGCGCCTCCATTTTATATGCTCGGCTGTGATCTTATCACCCTGCTCTGCAATGATGCGCTTTTCCTCCATTGTTAGACTCGATGTTATCGCTTCATATTCCTTTTGAGTATGAATCTCCATTTTATATTCAGGCACATCGTACCAACCAGTAACTATCTTAATCATTCCATTACCTCTCTTTCCTCTTTTCCATTCCTCTAAAGAAACAGCCCCTTCCTGAGAACCTCCGCTGGAAGCATCAGGATCCCCTGTAATGAGTTTAGAAAAATAGTTCACTCCGTCAGGTGTTGATTCATCAACTCCAAAAGTTTCAGGAGCATCCGCTAGACCAGCTTTAAGCTGAGGCATAATAATGCTCGCATCTTTAGCCGCTCCCTGTTTTCCGAACTTTGCCGTTTCACTGCTTCCAACGACTGTCCACGTTCCTCCAACTCCAGGTGCTTTGGATTCCGCCGAGGACGTGTAGCGCACAGATCGGTTATCTGATTCAGCTCTGCGGTCAAAGAGTTCAAACTTATTGCCCCATGGAAAAGGATCAAACTCTGCATACGTTTGTATCATGTTGCGGTGATAGGAGTTGGTTGCATTTGTGTCCGTGACCCAGATAGCTCTAGTCAGCCTTGTTCTCATCCACCAATAAACAATCCAATTCAACGCTGTTGAGGATCCTGCCTGTCTTGGTTTTAAAACAAGCAACCGTAATGGCTGCCCTGTAATTAAAAAATATTCAACTGCATCAAATATCTGTTCCTGTAAATAAGTAGGAGTTGGCGCAATTATGTTGCCCTGCTTGTCGATAATTTTAGCAAACCCTTTAAAAGCTTTTTCAACGTCATGGTGTTCGAAGTCAGCTTTACCTTTGTCAGTAATGACTTTGGGCTTCTTTTCAGCGCTTATAATATCCATAGTGAGTCTTAAAATAAAGGTTGAGTCTTAATTTGCACGAGTTTATTTTTAGCTTATGTTTAATAACGAATCAGCGGGAGCTGAACAAAGTAGTGACTCTGCGGGAGCAGAAGTCGGAACAGATTTAGATATTCAAGTTAACGAGGATGGCTCGGTTGATGTTTTTGATGCGGGAGCATCAGAAGAAGCCCAGACCAACCCTGAGCAACTTGATGAGAATGGAGAATTAGATTCCCGAACTCAGGGAATACTAGACTCTGGTAGGACACGAATCAAGAACCTACCTGAAGCCGACCGTTTGGTAGTCGCCTATGCCTCAGCGCACAATATATCTTTGTCAGATGCGCAGTCGCAACTTGGAGGCAATCAACAACAGGTTCAGGCGGATTCAGTTCAGGATGCCCCATCTTCCAGCGCAGAGGAAGCTCTTGATGGCATCAATACGCAAATTTCTGATCTTGATAGCAAGATAGGAGAATTGCGAGCGGAGGGTGAGCTTGAGCAAGCAGACGCTTTACTGCAACAGCGTTTTGATTTGCAGGAGCAAAAGATCAACGCTCAGATGGACATTCGTGAAGCCCAACAAACTGCCTCGGCTGAAGAACAGCAACAGTTTACAAGTAGTTGGGATAATGCCGCTGACAAGGCATTGGATCTTTACCCAGATTTAGAGGACGAGAATAGTGAATTATTTATTACGGTACAAAATAAATATGATGCACTTAAAGCCGCTAACGATCCATCTCTACAAAATGCCGATTGGCCGTTTCAGGCCGCCGCAGTGGTAGCCGCTGAGCTTGGAATACCAAGCAAGAATGCCCAGCCTGCACAGCAACCTGATAGTCCTTTCGGTAATCGCAAACGTCCCACTAACGCAACTCCTACGAGTGGTAGCCGAACTGCAAGCGGCGCACCACCGATGGGGATGCCGGGGGCGGTTGACCTTTCCAAAATGAGTGCAGACCAAGGATTAGAACTTCTTAAGAAGATCGGTCGAGGGATGCACGGAGAATAATCACAGCCTGTAGCATTGGCAATCAGTCATTGCCTAGGGGCTGTAACAAGAACCCAACAAACAAACAATATAAAAGAAAATGGCTGATATAAGTCCAACTAATACAACTAATACATTTGCTGATGTAGCAAATGCTAGAGCAAAAGTCTGGAAGGAAACTTTCAAGAAATTTGCATCAACTGCTGACGTTCTTTCCCCTCTAGAAGGGCCAGAAGGATCGGGAGCAAGTATCTCAGTCCGAAACGACATTAAAGGTCGTAGAGGTGATCGTATCGAATTTACTGCAAGTTCCGAATTAGGCGCTTTCGGTGTTCTCGGTGAAGGAATGCTTAAAGGCAACGAAGAGGATCTTAAGTTCTCAGGCACAACTGCTATTCTTGAATTTAAGAGACACGCAACAGCTCTTACTGCAAGCCTTAAAAAGAAAATGGCTGGAGGTCATACTCTTGAGTCACTTGCCGCTGAGGTTCTAGGTAACCACTTCGGACAGTGGAAACAGAGAGACGCTCTCAGAAGGCTCATCGATGGAGTTATAGGGACTGGTGATAGCGCTGTAGCTGACGGAGCAGCTCTTCCAAGCGGTGGAGTTTTCGGAGGTGACGCTACAACTATAGCTAGTCTAGCGACTGACAAAACTGATGACTTCGGAATCAACTCTATTGTTGATCTGACAACACAAGCCGCATGGTTAGGCATAGATCCTGCAAGAATCAGCCGTAATGGTTACCCTTCCTCACAGGATACACACCACCACTGCTTGTTAGCCGACAACCAGATGCTAAGACCTTTGTTTAAGCAGACGCAGTTTCAGAACAATCTTTCAAGTGGTGATCTTAGAGGGGCTACAAACCCACTCTTCACAGGTGATCTTAAGGAGTTTGACGGAACTAAGATTCTCAACATCAGAGGAGCTTACGGTGACTTGAATGGAACTATTGGTTCCCCTCTT
>MDTG01090124.1_pt1 | contig 20118 bp, 19 predicted proteins | sample 811421 | NCBI WGS metagenome assembly MDTG01 (sample SAMN05326645, study PRJNA326480) | marine metagenome | isolation source: seawater | place: Pacific Ocean: South East | collected 2011
ATGTATACATTTATTATTATCAATACTAAATATTTCTATACTTATGAATGTAATTGCTGTTATCCCTGCAAGAAAAGGATCCAAGTCAGTTAAAAATAAAAATATCATTAAAATTAATAAAAAACCTTTAGTAGAATATACTTTTACTGAAGTTCAAAAATCTATTTTAAAAAAAAGTTTTTTACTAACTGACTCTAAAAATATAAAAAGAATTGCCAAAAGATATGGGATAAATTGTAATTATATTAGACCAAAGAAGCTATCACAAGATAAGACATCTTTATTAGATAATTTAACTCATTTTTATAAATGGCTTAATATTGAAAAAATAAACTTCGATTATTTTTTAATTTTACAACCAACTTCTCCTGCGCGATCATTTATAGACATAAATTCAGTAATTAAAATTTTAAAAAAAACGAAACCAGACTCTTTATTTAGTGTTAATTCTTCCACCGAACATCCTTATGAAAGTATAAAATTAAAGAAACATAATTGGTCTTATGTTTTACCTAAAGCAAAAAAATTTTATAGAAGACAGGATTTTGATTTTAATTCATTTTTTATTAATGGAGCAATTTATGCTATTCATAAAAAAACTATAGAAAAGAAAAAATTAATAGGAGAAAAGCATATTGCATATAAGATGCCTAAAATACGATCTTTTGATATAAATGACTATGAGGATATAGAAATAATTAAGAAGATTTTAAAATGAACAAAATAATTTGGAGTGGCAGATCTCATAACTATAATGACAATGAGGTAAAATATCTTACAAATGTTATTAAAACAGCAGATCCATTAACAAACGGTAAAGAGTTAAGTATTTTTGAAAAAGACCTTAAAAAATACTTAAAAGTAAAAAATGTTTTTGCAACCTCTTCGGCAGCATCATCGTTAGAAATAATATCATTATTGTTAAATTTAAAAAAAAACGATGAAATAATTATTCCTGCCCACACTTACTGTGCTAGTGCAATTTCATTCGCTAGAAATGGTGCTAAAATAATTTGGGCTGATATAGATTTTGATACAAGGGTAATTTCAGAGAAAGACATAATAAAAAAAATAAACAAAAACACAAAAGCAATAGTTATTGTCCATTTGTATGGATTCGTGTTTAATGTTTTAAAACTAAAAAGAAAGATAAATAAAAAAATAAAGATTGTTGAAGATTGTGCCCAAGCTTTTGGAGCGGAGATAAATTCAAAAAAAGCAGGTACTTTAGGAGATTTTTCTTGTTTTTCTTTTCATGCCCAAAAAAATTTGACGACTTTAGGTGAGGGAGGAGCAATATATGTAAAGCAAGACAAACTAGCAAAAAAAGTTCCAGGGTTAAGACATAATGGTCATGCGCCATTTTTAAAAAGAAAACATTATTGGAAACCTGCGATGGGAAACCTAATTGAAGATTTACCCCATGCATGGCCACACAAATTTACACTAACTGAAATACAAAGTGCAGCAGGGCACTTAATGCTTAAAAGAATTGACAAATTAAATGCTGATAGAATAAATCGAGCAAAAAAATTTATTAAGAATATAAAATATAAAAAAGATTTAGCTTTCCATAGTAATTTTGATAATAAACGTCATGTTTATCATTTATTAGTTGCTTATTGCTCTTCATTAAAATTAAGAGATTTTCTAATAACAGAACTTTACATAGAACATAAAATACAATGTGCAGTGCAATATTACCCATTATATAAATATCCTTTATTTTCAAAAAAGGGTCTTAAAAAAGCTAACTGTCCCAATACTGAAAAATTTTTTAATAATATGATATCATTTCCATTTCATCACTGGATGCCAGCAAAAGATTTAGATAGAATTATATCTGTAACGAATAAATTAATCAAAAAATTCAAGAAAAATGAAAAGAAAAAAAATTATAAAAGAATTAAATCAATTACTTATAAAAAATAAAAAATTTATATCAGATTTTTGGCTCTATGGTTCAATTGATGATGAGTTGTCAGATTTAGATATAATTTGCCTATATAAAAAGAAACCTATTCAAATAAGATTTTCTAAATTTTTGAGGCAAAAAATTGATGATGGCACTATAATTTTTGTTCAGGAAAAAAAATCAAAAAATATTTTTCTATTTGAAAAATTAGATATATTTTCAATTAAATACGGGAAAAAAATTATAGAAAAAATTTCACCTAATATAAAACCTCTAAGGTATCTAACTTCTTTTTTAGAAAGGTACTATGAAAGAAGAGCTTTGTTAGGAAAAATAAAAAATATCACTCCTAGAACATTAAGATTAATAAAATCAACAATTTTTTCTTATCAAAGTTTTTTAAAATTTTGTAAAAATAAAAAAATTAAATTAACACATAATTTATTTAACTTTAATGAATATAGAATTGTAAGAAAGAAATATTTATCCAATAAATTAAATGATATTTATTTTGAAAAATACTTAAAAAAATTTAAATTACGCGATAATATCTTTTATAATCAATCTTTATGTATTTTAGATAACTATTATAAATTCAATAGAAGTTATTACCTCAGCTATAATTTTAATAAATACACAAAATACTCATTTAAAAAGAGTAAAAACTGCATAATTGTTCCTAAAATATTAGCTTACATATATAAAATTTATTCCTCTGAAAATGTTTTATTGTCTAAAAAAATTAAAAAGGATTTTAATTCAGATATTAAAATAGATAACAATCATAATATTCTAAATAATTATTTAAAAATAAAATTAGGGTTTTTAAATTCAACCTATAAAGATCTGAAAAAACAAAAATTTAAATCGGGCCTATATAGGCTTAGTTGGTATTTAAATTAATTAATTTTCTTCAAACAATAATTAATTGTATATAAACAATTATTAAAATAATTTTTACCTAAATATTTAATCAACTTTTTATTTAAACTAATATTATTTTCATAGAAATGTGACCAATTGCTTCTTAAGTACTCATGTTTTTTTATAAAATTTACTACTTTTAAGTCTTTAATAATGAGATAAAATTTTTTAAATGATTTTTTTTTGTGTGAGCTTTTTCCTTTTGCATCGAGAAACAAAATAGGGATATTTAAAATAAAACCAATATGCACAAATAATTGTTTTAAAGTTTTTTCATTTTCCTTCAGTGGAATAGATAATTTTTTATTATCAAAAACATGATGATCGTAACATTTGTTTCTTATGCCATTTTTTAAGTAGTTTTTTCTACCCAAAAGAATCTCTTTTGATAAATTTTTCTTTTTTTTTAATAACTTATGAACAGAAAAAATTGAAGGTTCAAAAATACTCAAACTTTTTCCTCTTAAAGCCTCTATAGGCAAATAACCTGGTAAAAAATTTTTTAAATCAAATTCTGAAAATAAGATTATTCCATGATGTTGAAATTTAGAAAATTTTAATACGCTTTTGTAAAAGATTTTTAAAATCTCTCTTAATCTAATTAATTTTTTTTGATTTTGCATAATTTCATCTTTAATAACTCCAACAGAGTCAAAATCACTCCAGTTTTTCATATAATCATTTGTAGCTAAACTTCCTTGAATTAAAAAATGATTAAAATAGATGTAAATTTTTTTTTTAGTTAAATAATTGATTGAATTAAAAATTTTTTTTTTAAATTTTAGGTCTTTGTCAGTTACATAATCCTTTAAAGATATTTTTTTGGTTTTAAAAAAAGTTTTCTTTTTCTTTTCCTTAAGATTTGTTAATGAAGAGTATTCTGCAATTAATTGATTTGTATCAATAATTATTTTTTCTTTAGACTGTTTTTGATATAAGATATTTTTAATATCAAAATACCAATTTAGTTTTTTATTAAAAATTTCTTGATTTCCATAATGTACCTTGTTAAATAAATCACTATAGTGCATCTCTTAAAATATATATAAAATAAATATTGATAATTTGAACTTCTTTTTTAGACACTTATTTCTTATTAGAGTTTTTTTAAACAAAATAATTGTACCATTTTTTGTGAAATTTAAAATGTATAACCTATTAACTCTATTATTAATTTTTAACCTCTCCAAAATAAAAGAGATATTACCTAAAAATAAAATAAAATACAAAGTTCTCGTTTTGACAAAAAGTGTTGGAATAGATGATTTAATATCTAGTCAAAAAAAATATAATAAAAATATCTTATACTTAACATTTCCTAGATATTTTTTGAAAATTATATTTGAAACTATAATTCAAAATCATCAAGAATTAACAGATGAAAAATATGTATCTAATAATAAATATACAAACAAATCAATAAAGGAATATAACAATTTTTTAATCTCATTTTTTAAAATATTTATAAAAAAATACCCATTTGATTTATTTATAGGTTTCAATTTTCTTTATGTTGCAGAACGAGAACTGCATGATGTCAGTGAAAAATTAAAAATTCCATTTTTGTTATTATTTAAAGAATGCGTAGTAACCAAAACTCAATTTAATTATCAAAATTATACTTGGAAAAAAAATAAGGAAAAGTTTAAGGGTTCAAAAATTGCCGTTTACTCAAAATTTGCAAAACAATATTTGTCTCGTGCAAAAATTGCTAATAAAAATAACATTGATATTGTTGGGTGCTCAAGATTGGCTACAAGCTTTTCTTATAAAAAGATATTACCAAAAAACATGATTGTTTATTATGCAATAGAAAAGTATAGAGGTTTGCCTAATCGTTATTGTAAAACTCAAAGTAAAAATTTTTTTAAGAATTTAAAGGATTACAAATCTTATGATAAAAAATTTAATTGGGAGTCATCACATATTAAAATTTTAAAAATTTTAAAAACTTTTGCAATTAATAATCCCGATATTGAAATAATTATTAAAACAAAAACTGGTGAAAAATATAATCAAAATGATTTTAAGAATTTACCTCACAACATAAAAGTTATTCATGAAGGGGCTGGACATGCACTTTTAAAAGAAACAAAGGTTGTAATTGGTTGGAACTCAACAATTATCTTAGAGGCTATTGCTGCTAATCGTTTCATTTTGTTGCCCTATTTTCACAAAGTTAATAAACTTTTAAAAAAAAATGAACTTGATTTAAAACTTAATACAAGAAATTATGGATATTCTGAAAAAGATTTTTATAAGAAGCTACAAAATTTTATAGAGAAGAAATATTATTTTAACAAAACTAATAATAGTCATAAATCGTTAGAATACTATCTTGGAAACTCAAAAAATAATTCTGAAGCAAAATTAAATAAATTTATTACAAAAAATATTTAATTATTTCCAATATTTAAATTTTTTTAACATTTCTTTTTCTTCTTTAGAAATTGTTTTTCTACCATTTCCCAATGTAGCAAAAGATTTTTTTAATATTTTGGTTAAATTTATCATTCCATCACTAGATAATGAGGCTGCTTGATCTGTTCCCCACATAGTTCGATCAAGAGTTATGTGTCTCTCTATGTAATTGGCTCCAAGAAAATATGCAAAAATACTGGGTGAAACAGTTTTTTCATGACCACTATAACCCACATCACATTTAAATTTTTCTTTTAGTGTTAATATCATATTTAAATTCAATTTTTCTTCTGCACATGGATATTCAGAAACACAATGCATTAACACAAATTTACATTTGTTTTTTTTAAAAATATTAATTGATTTTTGGATATCCATAATCGAGCTCATACCAGTAGAAATAAATGTTAATTTTTTTTCTTTTGCTATTTCTTTCAAAAGATCAAGGTTAGTTAACATTGGTGAAGCAACTTTGTTATATTTTGATTTAAATTTTTTTAAAAAATTAAGGCTGTCTATATCCCATGCTGATGCAAACCATATAATTTTCAATTTTTTACAGTGTCTATGTATCTCTCTATATTCTTTTAGGCCAAATTCTATTTTTTTTTTATAAGCTAAATATGTTATGTCACCCCAAGGAGTATTTCTAATTCTTAATTTTTGACTTTCGGGAGTAGAAATATCAGGATTTCTTTTTTGAAATTTTACGGCATCGAAACCAGAACTTTTTGCTATATCAATCAATTTTTTTGCTAATTTGACCGAGCCATTATGATTAATACCTATCTCGGCTATCAAAAAAGGTTTTTTGTAATTAATTTTTTTCAAGCTCACAGAAAATTATTATTAATTATTCAATATATTGATTAATAATATAAATATATGCATTCGTAGTATTATTAGCAAGATAAAAAGATTATTTTATTTATTTAAAGTTAATTCAAATATTCTTTTATAAAATTAAATGATATAAAACTCTTTTAAGTGTTAAATTCAATATCAATAAAAACTTAAAAACTTTTTCATTGCATAAATCAAGCCAATAAAGCTATTAGCACTGGTTATATCCATACTTTACCGTGTTTCCATGCCTTGACTGTCAACGTCTTTGCCAACGACGACTGGCTCTATAGGAAAATTAGTTTTGATTCAAGATTCCTTCTTATTTAGGGCTATTTATAAGTTTTCATTCGTACAATACTAGTTAGTCGAAATAAAATTGGTAATTATTATGATAAACTTTTTTTAAAATAATCACTTTTTTTAATTAACTCCTCAAATTTACCTTGCTGTTCTATTTTGCCTTTGTCTATTAAAAAAATATTATCACACTTTTCTACCAATTTTAAACGGTGAGTAATCATAATAATAGTAATACTAGTTTTCATACTCTTTAAGTTATTAATGATTAATTTTTGAGTAATATTATCTAGTGCGCTTGTTGACTCATCTAATATTAATACTTTTGGATCATGATATAATGCTCTTGCAATCGCAATACGCTGGCGTTGTCCACCAGATAAACTTACGCCCTGTTCTCCGATTTTAGTTTCATATTTATCTGGCTCGGTGATAATAAAATCATGTATCTCTGCAATTTTTGATACTTTTTCTAGCTGTTTTTGATCTATGTTTTGGTCATTACTACTAAGAGCAATATTGGCAGAAAAAGTATCATCATTTAAAAAAATATCCTGCGGTGCATATCCAATGGATTTTATCCAGTTTCTTGAATTTAGTTTATTAATTGGCTGATTATCAACTTCGAGAAGGCCTTTGTCAGCTTCCAGCAAGTTTAAAATTATATCTACCAAGGTAGTTTTTCCACTTCCTGTTGCACCAACAATTCCAACAAATGAATTTGCTTTGATATTTAAGTTTATATCATTTAAAGCATTTGTTAATGCTCCAGGATATTTAAAAAAAACTTTTTTTAAACTGATGCTTTTATTTAATTGTAACTTTTCCTGCTTTTGGAAAGTATTAAACTTTTTTGCTAATTTTAATTCTTTGCAAATTTTATCAACTACAATTGAAACATAATTTAAATTAGTTAATGATAGATAGATTGATTGTAATGCGGGTATTAACTTATAACCAATAACTGCATACAAAACTATTGTTGGTAAAGCTTTTTCAAAAGTTCCAACTTTTGTCATTAAGTATAGTGTCAATAGTAACATTCCACCAAAAACAAGTAATTCGATAAAATAACGAGGTATTGCGCTAATTGTACCTACGATGGCAGAGTTTCGTGCTAAGTTTATTCCTAATTTAGAAATTGTTTTTATTTTAATATTTTCAATAACACTTATTTTGATTTGTTTAATTGATGCAAATGTTTCATTTATAACTTTAAATAATAGTTCATTGTTATTAAAGCGTTGCTCACCAAATTTATTTATAATGTTTTTAGTTAATATTAAAATAATTGCATATGAAGAACCAAAAAGAATACCAATGACAATACTAATAAAAGGGTCAACAAAAATTGATAAAGTTATTAATATTAAAGCAAGCATAATTTGCGTTATTAAATTGATTAAATGATACAATCCTCGGGTTATAACCGTATGCGACTCATTTAAAATATTTTTACACAAACTTGAACTATGTCGATTTAAAAACCAAGTGTAAGGTTGCTGCAAATAACTTTCGACTAAACGCTGAGCTAGACTAAATTTTCGCATCTCGATGAAACGGTTCTGAAAATAAATTATTAAAGATTTAAAACTTAAAGAAATAATTAAAAGTATAAATATTAGTATGCCAATAAATATAAGAAACTGGTGATTTGTTTTAATACCAAAATTTAAAGAAATTTCAAATGCTGTTTGAAAAATTCTATTAGTCTCGATAACGGAAGGGTCAGTGAGTACAAACAAAAAAGGTAAGATTGACAAAACACCTGCTATCTCTAACAATACTGATATCAATATCATAAGTAATAATAATAAAGCTATTTTTCGTTCTCTTGGTAACAAAATATAAAAAAAGTTTTTTAAAGTTTTAATCACTTATCAAATTGATAATAGTTGTATTGAGTTTTTTTGAATAAATTTATTTATTTTTTTATTAATATCGTTACTAATAGAGCTCATTATTATAAAAATTAAAAATTTCTTACAAGGAAATTATCAAATTTTATTTTAATTTACTATTAATTTAAGATTTTAAAATTAAGTTTATGCAGATTAAAACGATTAAATCAAAGTGAAAAATTTTTTAAAATCTTTTTATAGATCTCACAGAATTGGATTGTCAGCTGGCAAAACATTACTATGGATTTGGATTAAAAATGATCTAAGTAAAATTAAGGGTGAAATTGGTATTGATCTTGCAGGTGGCCGCATGTTCAATAAACGTTTTTTTAGAACAAAAAAATATATATGTGTCGACATAGATCAAAATGAACTCGAACTGGGTAAAAAAAGTAACCCCGATGCAATAATAATAAATAAAAGAATTCAAGAATTCTTAAAAGAAAATCATGAGAAAAAGCCAAATATTTTAGTTTGTTTTCAAACCATGGGTGTAAGTGAATTTTTTCAACACAATGAAAGTATCGAAGTGATTAAATCTATGTATCAATGCTTGGATACTGGAGGAAGTATGCTTTTCAATATAGCATGGAACAAAAACTCGGATAAACTTGAAAAAGAATTGTCAACTTTTTTTGATAAAAAATTTGAAACTGTAAATTTTAAATTTTATGGTGCTTTTCATAAAACTGTAAAAAAACCAATACCCGGATTGCTTCGCTTCATCCTAGCATATTTAATGTATTTGCTGCCTTTTTTAAGAAATATGTTTGGACTTAAAAAACAAAGACTTTACTATTGCTGTTACAATAAATTATAAATTCTTATAAGATAGATATCCTATAATTTAGTTTTATGAAAAATATTTTATTTTCTTTGAGTGGTAGTAATATAAATTTATTGAAAACTTGTTGAAGTAATAAAAAAAATTCCTAACAATATTTTAACTAAAATTTTTTAATAGAAACAATCTTTTCTGAGTCAAAAGAAAAATTGTATCGATCATTTGCAAACGAAAAAAAAACTTTATCTATGTCCTGATGAATCTTTCTATGTAATTCTACAATAATGATATCTATATCTTTAAGTATATTTTTTTCATTTTCAAAAATCATTTTTTCTGAACCTTCAATATCTAGTTTTAAAATACCAATTTTTTTTTTATATTTTTTTATTAATTTACTTAAATTAATTTTATTAACTTTATCAATTATTTCTAGATTTCTGTTATCTAAAGTACTTTTCAAAATATTATTACCCCATGCTCCAGTTTTGCTTTTGTAAAGGAAAATTTCATCATCAAATTTTGAAGAAACAAGAGCAGAATTAATAGGAATTATATTCTCATATTTTTCTATATTTTTTAGCATTATATTAAAATTTTCCTTAAAAGGCTCGATGGCAATTATTTTATTATTTTTAAACAATTGTGAAAACCTTATTGATGAAGTACCAATATACGAGCCTGCATCAATTATAAATTGATCTTGAGATAAATTAATATTTTTTAAAAACTCAAATTCTTTACTTAGGTTAGAAATCAATACTTCTAAATCATGTTCACAACTTCTTATATAATATTCTTTATTTTTAAATATAATTTTAAAATTTTTATTTTCTCTTAGAAATTTTTTTATAAAATACTTAATTGTCTGTAGATAACCAATTTTTTTTTTGTAAAAGTAAAAATTATATAAAAATTTTTTAATCATTATATTCTATTTAAGAATCAACTTTTCAATCGCTTTTAATTAATATTGTTCGTTTGCTTAATAATTTACAATCTATTTTTTTTTTTATACCAAGATTTTTTTGCAATCTTCTTACTTTTTCCTCGATATCATCCTTATCTAATGGAGCGAATTTAAAGTCTTCTCTAAAATGACCAAACTTATTAGGAAATAATTTTCTTAAAGATATTCCAAACATATGCACAAATTGTGTAGTCCATAGAAGCCATTTATAAGTACCCCAACTAGAGGCTTTAGATAATTTCAGATTATCTAGGCTTTCCCATATTTTTATAATTTTAGCAGCTGCCAATTCATCATTGTCTAAATAAATTTTTTTAGAAAGGACTTCAGAGGAAGTGTTAGTTAAACGTTGATTTGAAATAGATTTTCTTCTATCAAATATATTATTAATCGTTGATGAAAGATCTTTTAAATTATTAACACAATAATCTAGTTTATTCGTAAAAGTAGTTGTGTAATTCATTTGAAAAGGAACAAAACTTACAACTGGTTTACCAGCTACGGTTGCTTCAATTGCTGATGTGCAACCACAATGCATCAAAGCGAAAGAATTATTAATCCATGGTGTAATCGAACCATCACGTATAACGTATACATTAGGAATGCCATCAAGATAAAGCTTCCAACTTTCAATATTTTCTATTGGATGTGGACGAAAAACTATCTCAAAACCATTGCTATTTTTAGACAAATATTTAATAGCCTCAATAAAATTATAAATTTTAAGATAATCCTCAGATGCACAACCAAAATCAGATCTGAACAATTTTTGATCTCGGTTATAATACCCAATCTTTTTATTTTCTCTTATGATTTCATGGAACGGCTTGATATAATTACCTTTACCCATATTAGATGATATTAGTAAATAAGGTTTTTTAGGGAGTGATTTTGGAGCCATCCAATAATCTTGCAAAGATGATCTAGAGAGATCAATTCGTGGTGATCCTGTTTTATGCATTTTTTCTTGATGATTTGGGTAAAATTTTTTTAAAAAATTCATATCATCATTTCCCCAAGTAAAAATGGCAGATGACTGTTCGAATGTTTTTTCAGAATATCTAGTTTTTGAGAATTCCTCATAGTCACTCATGTCTAACCCTGCCTCTTCATCAATACTTGTAATTATATATCCTTGGTCAATTAATTCTTGGTGGAATTTTATCTTTGCTTCGAATGGCGTAATACACTTTGTATGAAAAATTCCTGGTGCTAATAATTTTTTACGAATTCCTCTATCTATTCCACTCATATCTGACACAATGACTTGATGACCTCTTGAAGCTCCCAGGGTTGCTAAAAGAAGCTTACTGTCTAGCTCTCTTGATGAGATTTCAACGTTTAAATAAATGTTCATCTCAAAATATTTTTTTTAACTTTTTTAATTTACTTATATTTTCCATAATTTTAATTATCACTAAAGAAATAAAAATGGTTTTTTTAAAATAATTTTCAATGAATATCCTTAAATTTTATCTGAGTATTAATTTCAATATTTTTTTTTGTTTTTTTTCCAATTAATTTTTTATAATCTTTTACACTATAAAAACCATTACCAGGTCTTTTTAAGTCAATGTTGTCTTTGTTAAATTTTTGACCCTTAAAAATTTTTTTAGTTGACACTACTGAAGCAAAAGCAAAATTTGCAGTGGATTTTTCATGTGAAACAGCTTTTTTACCATAACCTCTAGAATCAAAAACTATTTTGCTAGCAATTATTAAATTTTTTAATTCATTAAAGTCCATTGATGAGGAAACATCTGGCCCCTTATCTTTTTTTTTATCTATCACAAAATGTTTTTCAATTATTCTAGCCCCCAAACTTATTGACGCTATAGCTGGAAAAATAGTTTTTGAGTGATCTGAGAGGCCAATAACACATTTTGGAAACGTTTTTTTAAGTTCTTCAATACAATTTAACCTGATGAACTTTTCAGGAGTTGGGTAAATATTTGTACAATGTAACAAAGCCAATTGGATTTTTTTTTTTAAAATGATATTAACTGATTTTTTAACTCCACTAATAGTATTCATACCTGTACTCATAATTATTGGAATTTTAAACTTAGTTAAATATTTTACGAACTCAAAATTATTACACTCTCCAGAACCAATTTTAAATGCTGGAACTCTAAATCTTGCCAATCTATCTGCTGCGGGCTTTGAAAAAGGTGTACTGATAAAAATTTTATTTTTAGATTGAATATATTTCATTAATTTATACTCATCTTTTTCACTTAAAGAACAATCTTTAATAAGATCAAATATATTTTTTTCTGAATTCAATGGAATAATTTTTTTTGCTTCTTTGGACATTTCTTCCTCGGCAATATGAGTTTGGTGTTTAATTACTTCGGCACCCGCTTCGATAGCTTTATCTGCAAGATGAATTGCTCTATCTATTGACCCATTATGATTGATTCCTATTTCAGCTATTATCAATGGTGGAAAATTTTCACCAACTACTCTATTTTTTATCTTAAATTTTTTCATATCTTAAAAGAGTATATGTAATTTACAATAAATTACTTTAATATTTTCTTTCAATTAAACTCAATAGACTGTTCTTTTTAATTTATATTCGTATCTTGAAATTTTTTTCCAAATATGTTCTGATCTAAATGAATTAATTATCTTAATAAAATTATTTTCAGAAACATTAATATAATCCAAGAAATCCCTAAAGTACTTTTTTGGAAATTCACAATCATATAATTTAACCAAATTAATACCTTCTTCTCTTGTAATTTTCTTATTTCTTATTTCTTGGCAAGCATCATAAGTTGCTCTCCCTATTCCAAATTTGATTAAAGTTGTATAATAATGGAAATTATCAACTTTGTCATCAATGCTTGAATATTTTGAATATGTTCCTTCTGTTCTTTCTTGATTAGTTTCAAATCCACAATGTTTTGAAGCATAATAAAAATTTTCTTGAGGATCCCAATATTTATAATAGCTCATATGATGAACTTCAAAATTATTTCGAATATCTTTTCTTAAAATTGGAAGATAAGGATTTAAATCTGAGGGTTTAAAGATATTATTTTTAATTATATTTTTTATTTTTTCTGACCCTAAATAAATATTATTATGATTTTTTGTTGAAAAATAATTTATATCCATTATCGGAATTTTATTTTCTGATATGTCATTCCCATATTGAGCACCTGTTTCACCATACATAATAAGTTTGATGTTATATTTCATGGCAATTTTGGGACCAATCATTCTTTGACCAATTATAAAAGGTTGAAACGGATGTAGTAAATTTATAAAAGAAAGCCTAGTTAAGTATCTTTGAAGTGCCCCATTAGGAGTAAATAAAATATTATCAAAACCTCCTTTATTTATCCAATTATAAAAATTTTTCTTTCCTACTTCTGTATACATATGAGGTGACCATGTAACTGTTAATGGATTCATTCCATATTTATATTTAAGAATGTGAGATACGTATGCGCTATCCTTTCCACCACTCCCTGGCACCACGACATCATATTCGCTATTATTTTTTCTAAATTTATCTAATGTTTTTAAAAGTTGTGTTTCTCTTTTTTCCCAACTAATTTTGCCCATGTTCTCGTGATTAATACAAGCGGAACAAATTCCATTACGATCAAAGTCTATAACTTTTTTTTTTATTTTTTTTTTATTTTGTGTTTCTGAAACTGAGCTTGGTCTTTGATTTGAAATAACACATTTTTTACAAAAAAAAACTTTATTTGGTAAATTTTGAAAATTTTTAGATTTATTTAGTTTCAATTTCATTTTTTTTTAAAAGTTGAGAAATTGTATTTTTAATAAGTTTTATTCCAATCTCACCACTTTTTTCTGGATGAAACTGAAAACCTACAAAGTTATCATTTAATATAGAGGAAATATATTCTTTTTTTTCATAGATACTATTTGATAAAACATTTTTCATACTAACCGATTTTGCTTCAAATGAATGAATGTGATAAAATTTTTTCATATTAAATTTTGTTAGATCAATGTTTTTTTTTTTAAAAAATTTCACAGGAAAATAACCAACAATTGGAAGTTTTTTTTCAAATTTGATTTTTGAAACTTTACCGTTTATTAAGCCAAATCCTCTTGTTTCTTTGTTCTCAAACCCAACATCTAGTATTATCTGCATTCCTAAACAAATACCTATAATTTTTTTTCTTTTATAAATTAAATTTTTTAAATGATTGACAAATTTCATTTTTTTTAATTTTTTAATAGCATTATTAAAACTCCCAACTCCTGGAATGACAAGAACATCAAAGTTTTCTTTATTTTTTGTAAAAAAGGATACTTCGTATCCAATATAATTTAGAGCATTACTTAAGCTTTTAATATTTCCAAAACCATAATCTAAAATCGCAACTTTTATTTTTTTCATTTTATTTTATAATTTAACTAAATAATTTAAAATTATTTCTATAAAAATATGACGCAAAAGATAGGGCTATGTTTTTATATTTTTTTTTAAATTCAATTATCTCTTTATGGGAACCACAACCTCCAGAAAAAATTAGGGGTTTATTGATTTTGGAAATACAAAAATTTAAAAGATCATAATCTAAGCCTCTCATGGTCCCATCAAAATCAATTGATTTTATAAAAATTTCCCCACAACCTAACTCTTGAATTATTTGCAACCACGTTTCCAACCTATATTTGCTTCTTTCTCTTCCGCTATTGTAATAGACAAAAAAATCATCATTAAATTTTTTAACCTCAACATAACTAACAATTGTTGAGGAACCAAATTTTTCACAAGCTTTCTTAAGAAAAATTGGTTTTATAATTGCTTTACTATTAATCATTACTTTGTCAGCACCATAATTTAATAAATTTTTGATATCTGAAAGAGTTCTTATACCACCTCCGATAGTAACAGGTATAAAAATATCTTTAAAACACTCTTTTAACAAATTTCCTAAATTATTTCTTTTGTAATAACTTGCAACAACGTCATGAATAATTATTTCGTGAACTTTTTGATTATAAAATTTTTTTATAATATCAATTGGACTACCTATTTTTCTCAACCCTTCAAGCTGAATTCCTTTTATTACAAATTCATTTTTAACATCTATATTTGCTATCAATCTCATGATTTATATTTAAAGAATAATCTTAAATTCCTTTTTTGTTGGTGTGCTCCAAAATTTTTTTGTATTAAGCACTTTAAAAAACTTAGTATCACTTTTTCCATTTCCAAACAAAAAAGAATATTTTTTTTGATAAGTAATTTTTTTATCTATAATCTTATCAAATTTCTTTGGAATAGATTTTAAATCTAAATTAATAATTAATGGATTATTTGTTCTTCTACTTTGTCTGAATCCAATGTTGATAGTTTTAACTTTATATACAGGAGCTTCTCTAACTCCAGAACTTGAGTTTCCAATTATTGCTGATGAACTCTTTAAAAGCGTTAAATAATATTCAAATCTTATTGAAGGAATTAGTTTAATATTTTTATTATTTTTGTATTTATTGTAACAGTTTAATATTACTCTAAAATTTTGATCATTGTTCGGGTAAATGATTACAAAATTTTTTTTAGAATTGGCGACAGCTTCCATCGTTCTGTGAATATATTGATTTAACACATCTTTTTTTTCGTTCACATCCGGGTGAAAACAAACAATTGCATACTCATTATAATTTATCATGTATTTTTTTTTCACTATATTTAAATCCGGTAGTTTTTTACCAATCATTACATCAACCTCTGGTGATCCTATAATATATATATATTTATCTGTTTCACCCAATTGCATAAGAATTTTTTTTGCTCTTTTATTTGAGACAAAATGTATATTGGCCATTTTTGAAATCGCATGTCGCATTGAATCATCAACAGTTCCCGAAATCTCACCACCCTCAATATGACAAACTAAAATTTTTTTCAAATGACCAACGATTGATGCTGCAAGAGCTTCAACTCTATCACCATGTATGATAATAACATCTGGATTAAAATTTGATATTATTTTGTTGAAACCGTTAATTGATTTAGACAAACTTATGTCCATTGAGTCATTAAAATTATCAAACTTAAATAATTTATTATTTTTAAAATCTTTTTTGATTTGAAAAAACGTATAACCATGTAATTTAGATAAATGCATTCCAGTAACAGCAAAAGAAACTATATAATTTTTGCATTTATCCACTATCTTTGCCAAAGGTTTTATTTTTCCATAATCTGCTCTTGTGCCAGATATAAACAAAACTTTTTTAAACATATTTTTTAGTTAATAACTCTTCAGAGTATTTTTAGCTTTTTTTTTATTTAAAAAAAATAATTTTTTTTTGATTGAACTAATATTATTAATTTTCCTGCCAAGAAATAAATATTTCCTATATTTTAAATTCTCAATTAATAGAAATAAATTATAAAATTTTCGAAAAAATATTATGCCTATATGAAACATTTTTTTTAATTTTTCTTTCTAATTTGATCCTACCTCATTAATCATCATATTTTTTTAATTACATTAAAAGTTGACATCTTAATTTGCATTTTTTAAATCTTTTAAGGTATCTATATTAATATTATATTTGCCAAACATTTCATATATAGTTAAATTTTTGACTGGTATTGAATTATTTTTTTTAAAACTTTTTACATTAAATATATATACTGAGCCATTTGGCATATAATATTTTGGTAATTCTTGATCATTTGAATTAAAATATTTCGTAAATATTGGAAAATTTTTTTTTCTCACTGTTATAATTCCCTTTAAAAATTTAATATTTTCTTTTTTAACTGTGACTAATGTTTTTTTCGAAATAAGATATTTTAATAAAAGTCTATCAATTATATTTGGTTGTCTAAATGGTGATGTTGGTTGCAATAAAACAATATGCTTAGGATAGATCTTTTTTTTTTCTAAAAATTCAATAAAATGTTTAACAACAAGATTCATTGAAGTTTTTTTTTGAGAAATTTTTTCTGGCCTAGCAACTAATTCGCAATTAAGTTTTTTTGCGGTAGATAAAATTTCTTTATCGTTAGAGCTAATAAATACTCTTTTAATTATTTTTGATTTTTGTGCACTTTCAATACTGTGTTGAAATAAAGGTTTACCTTTTAAAATTCTTTTATTCTTACCGAATAATCTTGAAGAAAGTTTTTTAGCTGGTATAAGTGCTACAATCATAATTTATTTGAATATTATCATAAAAAAAATATAATGAAAAAAATTACAGGCATGCAAATTAGAATGGCGAGGATAGCTTTAAAGTGGAGAGTCGATGATTTGTCCAAGGCCTCTGATGTGGGCTGGGCTCGAATACAAAATATGGAAAAATCAAATGATCTAATTGATAATGAACAAGTGGATAAGATAACTGAGACATTTCTTAAAAAAGGTATAAATTTTTTTGATGATGATGATCAATCATATCCCTATATAAAAGTAAATAAAAATGCTTGACTCAATTAAAATAAAATCACCGACTGTAGTTAATCTTGAAATTACTGAAATTTGCAATGTAAAATGTAAGCATTGTTATAACCCATGGAGAGATGAGTCTATGGGTGTTAACCAGTTAGACCTCATAAAAATTGAAAAGATTTTAAAACATCTTCATCAAATAGGAGTTTTTCATGTTATTTTAAGTGGTGGTGAACCCATGTCTAATTTTAAGATTTTAAAAGAAGCAATGAAAATTCTCAATAAGTATAAAATGACATTTAGTTGTAATACTAATTTAATTATTGCAGATGATGAAAAAATGAGAGAATTAAAAGATTTAGGTTTAGAACATTGCTTAACAAGCATCCCTTCAATTGATGAAAAAGAAAATGATGAAATAATGCAATCTAAAGGTTCATTAAAAAAAATTTTAAATGGAATAAAAAGTTGTATTAAAAATGGAGTAAGAGTTAGCGCAAATATGGTGGTAACAAAGTCAAATTTGGAAAGAGTTTATGAAACTGGAAAAAAAATGGCTGAACTTGGTTGTTCTAAGTTTTTTGTAACTAGAGCGGTACCTCCCGTATATTCAGAAGTATCAAAAGCAAATAATGAAAAAGAGAATGAATTAGTTCTTTCTCATTTAGATGTTAAAAAAAGTCTTGATGAAGCACTTCGTGTGAAAAAAGATTATGGTATAGCAATAGGTTCTCTAATAAGCTACCCATTATGTTTTTTGGGTGATTTGCAAAAATATTCAGATTTTGTTGGAAGAGGCTGCCCATCACAAAGAGGTCATGTGATAAATGTAAATGCTGATGGTAAGATTCATACATGCGTTCATGAAGAAGAAAGTTATGGCAGTATATGGTCTTCTGACTTCAAAGATGTATATACAAAAAAAATGCTTAAATGGAGAGATGGATCAATGCATTATTCTGAATGTAAATCATGTCCATATCTCCAAGTATGTAACTCTGGATGTCAAATGACAGCAAACGCAGTAAATGGAAAGCCTGCTTCAAAAGATCCACTATTTGTTGGAAAAGAGGGAATCACAAAAGATATTGATATTATAACTGATAATAGAATTTATGACTATATTCATGATCTTGGAGATTTTTATGTTCCAGAAAGAATAAGATTTAGAGATGATGGAGAAATATGCATAGTTAATGTTAGATGGGGTAATAGCATGACTATAAACGCAAAACTGGGAAGATATTTAGAAAAAGCTCAAAAAGATAAAAGTAAATTTAATATAAAACAATTTGGTGTTGATAGAGTAGATACATTAGCTAATTTGTTTTTTAAAAATATTATTGAGTCTCAAGAAGACTTAGGAATTGATATTATTAAAATTGGGCTAAGTTTAGATTTAAGTCACTCTCCAGTAACATCAAATTCATTAAATAAATTTTAGTGAATTATAAGCTAAAGGCTGAAGCAAAAGCGTTTGATAATATTGTTGATCAAAGAGCAAATAAAAACTTTAATTATGATTTAAAAAGTAAAAAAATTTTTAAATTTTTTTACAACAATCCATGGCGATATCCAGATACCAGAAATATTGCGTTTAATGAAAAGATAAATTTCATTAAAAAAAATATTAAAAAAAATAGTCAAATATTAGAGGTAGGGTGTGGGACAGGTTTTCTCAGCATAGAATTAGCAAGGTCGAGTCACAATGTAACTGCAATAGATATCTCTGAAAAGTCTATAAAAATTGGAATAAAAACTGCTAAAAAAAAACTAAACAAAAATCAATTTAATAAAATTGAATTTATAAAAACTTCATTTGACAAAATTTATAATCAAAAAAAAAAATATAACGTAATTATTTTTTTTAAAACTCTGCACCATTTGGAAAATACCAATAAAGTAATTCAAAATACAAGCAGATTATTAAATAAGAATGGTAAAATAATAATAGTAGAACCCTTAAGGGACAATATTAAAAAAATAAATATTGCTTTTGCATTAATTGCAAGAACACTTGCACACACTTGGGAAAATAGGGGAAAAAAGATTATTAAAAATAAAGAAATTGAGATTGCATTTAATAATCTTTTTAAGGAGTATAAATATATCAAATCAAAAAAAGGATTTGATCAATCACCATTGGACAATACAATTAGCTCGAGTGCTGAGGTTATAAGATTTGTCACAAAATTTTTTAAAATAAAAAAACTTCAACAAAAAGATGTTTTTAAAGACAAATTAATCGGTGGAATTAGGGGCAAAGATAGAAAAAATGAAGTTAAATTTATATCATTTCTAGATGATTTTTTAATAAAAAAGAAAATTGCAGAAGGGTCAACATTAATGCTTGTGGGTATTAAGCGTAATGGCAAATAGTAAATTTTAATTAATTTTTTATTAAGTTAAGGTTTTTTTGTTGAAATTGTTATAGTTTAATTTTCAGATTATTTATTTTAATATCTACTTCAAAAATTAAAAATTGATTTTAATTATTTTATTTTTCAACTTTAATTTTTTAAAAAAATAAATTTAAGTAAAATTTAAAATTAAGATAATCCAAAAAATTTTTTTCAGTGCATAAATCAAGCCAATTGAGCTATTAGTACTGGTCAGCTGCACGCATTACTGCGCTTCCACATCCAGCCTATCAA
>MDTG01355352.1_pt1 | contig 20117 bp, 19 predicted proteins | sample 811421 | NCBI WGS metagenome assembly MDTG01 (sample SAMN05326645, study PRJNA326480) | marine metagenome | isolation source: seawater | place: Pacific Ocean: South East | collected 2011
AGATTAAATAAAAAATTTTATATATTATTTTTATTACATGGTTAATAATCTAAAAGAGATTGTTTCAGATATTTTATATGTCTCAAAAATAACAAAAACAAAAAACAAAAAAATTACAATTATTTTTTCCGTATTTCTAACACAATTAATTGCTTTCTCCGATATTGGAATTATTTTATTTTTTACTACAATATTTTCGGACATCAACGTTCTGCCAGATGAATTAAATTATTTTAATTTTTTGTTTGAAATAAAAATATTACTCCCCTTAATTATTGCATTTAGATATTACATTCAATATCTTCAAAGTGTTGTGATAAAAAAGCTTGAACAATCTGTCCAAATGAATTTAAAGAATTACATATTGTCCCAAGTATTTGAGAATCGTAATTTTTCTACAGCTGACACATATTATTATGTAAATACTTTGGCTCCACACATTTCTTTTTTTTACACAAGTATTGCTAACTTCCTTAATTTCTTTTTACAGTCCATTGCATTTACTATTTATCTTTTTATTACAGAACCCAAGACTATAAGTGCTTTTTTTGTTGGGATTCTTTTTTTGATATATCCAATATACTTTTTGATTAAAAAATCAAAAGAGTACGAACATAAAATATATGAAGCAGGTCAAGAATCAAGTGGTGACGTTCAAAGAGTATTAGATAATGTATTTTTAATTAAATTATTAAAAAAAGAAATTGATGAAACTAATAGATATGTAAAAATAACAAGACGATTATTTGATGATCATATGACAAAACACAAATTAACTGTTTTAAATTCATATCTTGCACCATTCACAACAGTATTTTTAATTTCCATTATCGCGCTATTTTTTAACGATGTTTTTCAGATCACCCTACCATTTATGGGAGTTACTCTTAGGATGTTTCAATCTTTAGCCAATATGTCTAATGCTGCAACACATATAGTTAATTCACAAGTACATCTTGCTGCATTCTATCAATTAGAAAAATACAAAGCTTCATCATTAAGGGACAATTATGTAATTGTTAATGAGCCATCTAATAAATTAATGTTTGAGCTATCGGATGTTCATTTTAATTATTTAAATAGTGATATAAAAATATTTTCTGGATTAAATTTAAAAATTGAAAAAGGGTCTCATACAGTTATCACAGGTACTAATGGAACTGGTAAAAGTACACTGTTGGGCCTTTTAGCAGGTGTTTTTTATCCAAATAATGGAAAAGTTTTAGCCAGGTCGGAAAAACTAGGATTTGTAGGCCCTATTCCATTAATTTTTTCAATGTCTTTAAGAGATAATCTTATGTACGGAAATAACAATTCTAAAAGTGATAAAGAAATTATGGAAATGATAAATAAATTTAAATTATTTGAAGACAAAGTTGAAGTTAACCTTGATGCAAATGTGGATAATAAAAGCTTATCTTCAGGACAAATGCAAAAAATAGCATTTATGAGAGTACTTCTTTCTGACGCCGAAGTACTATTTTTAGATGAATCAACATCTAATTTAGATGAAGAGACAAAAGACTTAATTTTTAAATTATTGTTAGACAACACCTTAACAATTATTAATTCAACACATGACATAGATAGATTTAAGAATTATACCAATCATTACAAGATTGAACTTTCAAAGGGTGAAAGATTGTTAAAAAAGATTTTTTAATTTCTTCGTAATTTTTCTTACGTAGTACATTATTATTTTTGACTTACTACTGATAGTACTGAGAAATTTAATTCTTTTCCAAAACATGAATTCTATATATTTTATTTCTTTTATTATTTCTGAAGACTTATCATTTAAATCAACACTTGACTTTATTAGTTGATTCCAAAATTTTATATTTAAAGCTTCTAAATTTGTATCTACTTTATTAAATTCTGCAACTAATTTTTCAATTGATAGATTATTAAAATTATTAAATGAAATAATAGGTAAATTATGGAATGATAAACCAACATGAGATTTTGTAACTGGAATAGATCCACAATAAAGTGCTTCCCAAATTCTATGCGTATCAACTCCATTACCCCATGGGCACAATATAAACTTAAATTTGTTTAAATCTCTTATGTAATCATCTATTGATAAGTTCGGCTCTCTTATAACAACCCAATCTTTGTTTTTAAATAAATTTTCAATATTTTCTCTTTCTCTTAAGTTCGTACTTTTTCTTAAGTTGATATATAATTTATTTTCCTTGATAACATCGTCAAATTTAAAATTTACTAAATCATTTATTCTTATATTTTTTGGAGAGTAATTATTTGCCAATCCCAGAGGTATTGGTACAAGATTATCATCTTTGTGAGCAACATTGACCGAATACCATTTCCTTATACTTAAAGGTTTTTTTAAATATACATCTTTTGTTATTGCAAAATCAGACTGGGAAGTAATTAGCGTTAATGATTTAATATCTTTCAGACGTTGTAAGTATTTAAATAATAAATTTAAATAACTGGAGTTACAAAAAATAATATCACCATTTTTAATCTTTAAATTTTTTAGTTTAAAACCAGTAAATTGAGTATTTTCAGAAATAATTTTGTAATTATCGTTGCTATAGTTTTTTATTTCATCATTAGGAACATTTATTGCGAAAATTACATCAGCTATTTTTGAAAAATTTTGTCCATTTAAAAATTCATGATTTTTAAAGTTTTCCAGCATAAATATTCTTCTAAGTTCAATATACCTCATTTAGACCTAAACAAAATAGTAAAATTAAAAAGTTATAACTAAAAACAATTGTTTTGATATAAAATTGGATTATAAAATGAATTCAAAAAAAGTAACTGTTATCATCCCTTCTTTTAACAGGTACAGTTATCTACTAAATGCAATTGATAGTATTAAAAATCAAACATATGAAAATTATGAAATAATAGTTGTAAATGATGGATCTACAGAAGAAGGATATTTCTCAAGTGAATTAAAGAGTATTTCAAAAGTAATTCATATTGACAGAAATAATACGCCTAATTGGGGAGGCTCAAGACCAGCAGTAAGAAATTATGGTATATCTGAAGCCAAAGGAGACCTAATAGCTTTTCTTGATGATGACGATCTTTGGTTACCTAATAAGCTCGAGCTTCAACTTTCTGAAATGAATAATAAAAATATTGGTTTTTCTTGTACAGATGGTTATTTTGGTTACGGAGAATACGACAAAAATAAAATATATTCAATTTACAACGCAGAGCACCATTTTAAAAAAATCAAAAAAAAGTATAGATGGACTAAGTACTTTAAATTCAGCTCTTTCCCACAGGTTTGGGATTATAGATTTCTAAAGTATCACAATTCTGTTGTATTATCTAGCGTTGTAGTAGAAAAAAATTTAATACAGCAATTAGGTGGATTTAGGGGCTTGTATAGGTCGCCTTATTTTGAACACACTTCAGACCATGATTGCTGGCTTGGGCTTATCCAACTTAGTAATTTAATATACGTCAACGAGCCTCTTTTTTACTATGATGCTAATCATGGAGGTGGTAAAAATTACGAAAACTGAAAAAATAAAATGAAAAAAGTTTTAGTAATCAATACTAAATATCAAAAATATGGTGGTGAGGATTCAAATTTTTTAGAAGAAATAAATTTTTTAAAAAAATTTTATACAGTAGATTATTTAATTTTTGATAATTCTAAAAAAATTAGTATTTTTGACATTATCGGATTTTTCACACTCTCAAATTTTTCAAGTAATAAAAAGTTAAAGTTAAAATTAAATTCTTTTAATCCTGATATAGTTTATATTCACAATACTTGGTTTAAAGCAAACTTAGGTATATTTAATATTCTGAAAAAAGCGAATGTAGAGACAATTTTAAAAATTCATAACTTTAGATTTTCATGTACCAATAGTTTTAGTGCTGCATCTCACTTTAGAAATAAAGATTTTTGTTATAAGTGCGGTAATAACATAAAAGGCTTTAATTTTTTTAATAAGTACTTTAATAATTCTTATACTAAATCGCTATTTGTAATCCTATATGGGAAAAAATATATTAATATTTTACGAGAACACAATATAAAATTAATCGTTCTTAACAAATTTTATAAAGAATACCTGGTTAAAGAGAATATTAAAGAGAGTAAAATTTTCATTAACTATAATCCATTTGAAGTATCAAATAATTTTATTTATTCACCTGATAGTGAATATGCTGTGTACGCTGGATCCTTGGTAGAGCAAAAAGGTGTAGAGGAGTTGTTGCAAGCTTGGAGAAAATCAAACGTAAGTCTTAAGTTATTAATCATAGGCTCTGGTGAGCTTGAGAATAAATTAGTAAATGAATATTCATCAAGAAACATTGAGTTTTTGGGTTTTCTAGAAAATAAAAAAACTATTGAAATTATTAAAAATTCCAGGGCTGTTATAACTGCTACAAAAATGTTTGAAGGCCAACCAAGATTAATATCTGAAGCGTCAGCTTTTGGAGTACCATCAATTTACCCATCATTTGGTGGCTTGGATGAGTATTTCCCCGATAATTATAAGTTATCATTTAAACAGTTTGATTACTCGGACTTAGTTAAAAAAATTATATTTTTGCAAAATAAAATACTTTTAAAAGAAGAAAGTAAAAAAATACGTAATCATGTCATTAAAAATATGAGTTTAGATAAATTAAATATTAAATTTAGAAACATTTTGAATTCAAATGAATAAAGGAAATAGTAACCCTCTAATATCAGTTTTACTTTCTGTTCATAACGATGATAAAAATATTAAGAACTCAATTGATAGTATTCTTTCTCAAAGTTATAAAAATATTGAACTACTTATTATTGATGATTGTTCTACTGATAAAACTTACGATATATTAAATAAGATAAAAGATAATCGAGTAAAAATATTTAGAAATAAAGAGAATAAAGGCTTAACTAAATCATTAAATATTTTAATAAATAAATCTAATGGTGAAATACTAGCAAGGCAAGATAGTGATGATATTAGCCTACCAAAGAGACTTGAGATTCAATATAAAACTTTAAACAAGCGCCAATTAGATGCTTGTACTACAAGAGCTTATGTTAAAAATTCAAAACAATCGATACCAAGATTTTCACACTATTTACCTATTAAATTGACAATTAAATATAAAAATCCATTCATTCATGGAACTTTGATGGTAAAGAAAAAAGCAATTCTAGATGTTGGTTTGTATGATGAAAATGTAAAGTACGCACAAGATTACAAGTTATTTTTAGAATTACTGAAAAAAAATTATAAATTGAAAATTTTAAACAAGAAACTATACATATTAAATATGCAAAATAATATTTCATCTCTTAAAAAAGAAGAACAACAGTTTTACTTTAGAGAAATTAAACAGGGAAATTTGTGAAAATAAGTATTGGAGCAAAAATTATTGATGGGCCTTTTGGTGGAGGAAATGAATTTTTAAAAAACCTAGTTGAACACCTTGATCAACATGGCCACAAAGTTATAAATCACTTAAACGATAATGATATAGATATTATATTTATGACAAACCCACTTATAAGTTCTGAAACCTCGAGTTTTAATAGTTTTGATATTGAGTATTATTTAAAATTTTGCAACAATGAATCAATCGTGTTTCAAAGATTTAATGAGTGTGATGAAAGAAAAGGCACTAATGGTATAAATGTAAAGTTGGATAAATTCAATCAAGTAGTGGATATAAATATTTTTGTTAGTAATTGGCTTAAAGATATTTTTAGTAAATATGATTTAAGCAAAAAAAAATCATATGTGGTCATGGGTGGACCAAATAAAAAAATTTTTAATAGTGAAGACAAGAGCTATTGGAATAAACAATCAAAGTTAAAACTTGTCACCCACCACTGGAGTGATAATTTAATGAAAGGATATTTGGAATATAAACAAATAGATAATTTGTTAGATGATGAAAATTATAAAGATATATTTGAGTTCACATTTATAGGAAACAAACCTAAAAACCTTGAATTTAATAATATAAATGTTTTAGCACCCCTGTCAGGCGAAAGCCTGTCTCGTGAGTTAAAAAAACATCATATTTACATTACAGCTTCAGAAAATGAACCGTCTGGGAATCACCACATGGAAGGAGCACTCTGCGGACTACCAATTCTATTTAAAGACAGTGGTGCGACTTCAGAATATTGTAGAGATTTTGGTGTTAATTATGAAATAGAAAATTTCAGAAAATCTTTAGACTTAATTAAAGATAACTATGATGATTTAATTATAAAATTGAATGAATATCCTTATGACTTTTTAAATGCTGCAAATGATTTAAGCAAAATTTTTGAATACAGCTACAGTCAAAAGTTTAAAATTATAGAAAGTAGAAAATTAAAGTCAAAAATTAGTATCTTTTTTAGATATTATACAAACAGATGTCTTAGATATTCATATGATAAATATAATTTTGTAAAAAAGATACTAGGTAGAACAAAGTATAATATCAAACATGTTGCACAATCTTATAAATAAATATAGTTTTCTTATATCAAACTTTTTATTTTTTTTGATTTGGGTTGTTTTAATAAACGGTCGATCATTGATGGGTCTATACTTTTTTGGATTTAGATTAGCTGAATTATTAACAGGTTTTGCAATACTTCTAGTATTTTTTTTGTTTTACAAAAATAAATATTTTAGAGAAAATCTTAGTTCTAAATTTGTATATAGCTACTTATTACTAATTGTTTACTTTTTTATTTTTAATTTAATTAATCAAGTGAACTTTTTAGATTTATATCTATACAAGTCAAGTGTTTATATTTGGTATGCTTCGTTTTTATTTTTTGGATTTATTGTATTTAAAAATATACAAATTACAAAAAACTTTTTTTATATAGGTTACGTGGGACTTATATTGCAGTTTATGTTTAATGTTATTTATTATCCAGATTTTTTAACTCGTTTTTTTAACGAATTTTCTGATAAAACGCAATTTTTAAAAGGTGCAGAGATAGCTATTTTCTTTATTGTTGTAACATTTTTTGCAAACAAATATGAGGAGAAAGGGCCTTTAGTTGATTTATTCATACTCACCTCATCAATATATATTCCTTTAATTTTTTTTAAGAGTAGATCTGCTGCGCTTGCTTTACTTATATATATTGTTTTTATGGTTTACACAAAAAAGAATTATTTTATTGAAAATATTAAAAGGTCATTTATTTTAGGTTTGATATCAATAATTTTATTTTTAACAACAGTCCATTTTTTGGTTGACAACACTTTTGAAGTACAGGAAACCCCAGAGGCTGTTGTCCAGGTTTTCAAACATAAATATATAGTTTCAAATACTTATGATGAAGAAGTTCCTTTTTTCTATTTTTATGAAGATAGGTTATTTTCTGCAGATGGAAACTTAAATTGGCGCTTACAACTATGGCAGGATATTTTTATGTTTGCAGAGCAGAACAATGAAATTATATTTGGTCAGGGATTTCATAAGAACCCCCCTGTTTTTAATAATTTTATATACTCAGGCCTAGATGGGTTAAATGAAAATTCTCACAATTATTTTTTAAATATTTTTATTAGAGGGGGAATCTTTGGTTTATTATTAGTTTTGTATTTTTTCTATAATATGTTTTTAATTACGAAAGATAAATTTACTAACAATGAATTTTTAATATTTTTTCTACCTCTTTTCTTTATTTCCATGTTTGATGGATCAATGGAAAACCCATATTTTGCTATTGTATTTTACTTTTTTGTCAGTAGTTTTTTTTCAGGTGTAAAATTTAAAAAAAGGTAAAAATTATGAAAGCACTTATAACTGGTATAACCGGTCAGGATGGTTACTACTTGTCCAATCAATTACTAGAAAAAGGTTATGAAGTTCATGGCTTGATAAGAAGGGCATCAAATATTAATACAAACAGAATTGATCCATTAATTTCTCAGTATGAGGACGAGGGAAGACTCCAACTATATTATTCAGATTTAATAGACTCATCATCACTTACTAATTTGATCAACAATGTAATGCCCGATGAAATTTATAATTTAGCAGCTCAGTCTCATGTGGCAGTTTCCTTTAAAAATCCTATTTACTCTACCTATACTTCTACAGTGGGACCAATAACAATGTTAGAGTCAATAAGAAACATTGATAAAGATATTAAGTTTTACCAAGCCTCATCATCAGAAATGTTTGGTGGTTCTGAAAAAATTGTATTAAATGAAAAATCTTTATTTGAACCAAAAAGTCCGTATGCAGCAGGTAAAGTTTTTGCTCACAATATAACTAAAGTGTATAGGGAATCGTACGGTATTTTTGCTGTAAATGGAATTCTTTTTAATCACGAGTCTCCTTATAGAGGGGAAACTTTTGTAACACGCAAAATTACTAGAGCAGTTGGTAGGATATATCATAACTTGCAAACAAAGCTTACATTAGGAAACCTTGATGCATCAAGAGATTGGGGTTTTGCAGGTGATTACACTGAAGGAATGTTTGCAATGATGCAAAATGATACTCCTGATGATTGGGTTTTAGCTACAGGCGAGACTCATTCTGTTAAAGAATTTGCTAAAGAAGCATTTAATCATGTCGGTCTTAACTGGAAAGATTATGTTTTGACATCAGAAAAGTATTCTAGGCCAAATGAAGTCCATCATTTACTGGGGGATGCCTCTAAGGCAAAAGATATACTTGGCTGGGAACCTAAGACTAGTTTTAATGAATTAGTTAAAAAAATGGTTGATAGCGATTTGGAATTAGCAAATAGAGAGAAAGTCCTTATTGATAATAATTTAATGAAGCCTACCTGGGAATATTCAAACTAATTTTTATTATCTAAAAACCACTCATATGTTGTTTCTAATCCTTGTTGTAAACCAATTGAAGGTCTCCATCCAAGGCTATTAAATTTAGTCGAATCAAGAAGTTTTCTTGGATTTCCATCAGGTTTTGTATTATCAAAAACAATTTCACCGGAAAATTTAATTACATTTTTAATGTTTTCAACAAGAGCTTTTATAGTAATTTCTTCATTACTACCTACGTTATAAAGTCCTGGTTTAACATTATCCATAATTATAAACTCAATTGCTTTTGCTAAATCATCTATAAACAAAAATTCCCTTAGTGGAGTGCCTGTTCCCCAGACTTTGAATTCTTTTTTATTTTCTATTTTGGCTCGATGCATTCTTGATATTAAACCTGGTATTACATGGCTTTCATTTTCTGAAAAATTATCATTTGGACCGTAAAGATTTGTAGGCATTAAATCTATAACTTCGTGACCATATTGTTTTGAAATTGCATCACCCATTTCTATTGCTGCTAATTTTGCCATTGCATATGCAGAGTTAGTTGGCTCGAGTTTTCCAGTTAATAAGCTAGATTCTGTGATTGGTACTTCAGCTCCAAGAGGGTAAATACAGCTACTACCTAAATTTATTAATTTAATTTCAGGAAAATCTATAATACTTTCAATAATATTTATATTTATTTTAAGATTATTTAAAATAAAGTCTGTTCTTTGAAGGTCGTTTGCAAGAATACCACCAACTTTAGCTGCTGAATTGACGACGATATCTGGTTTAAAATTATTTAGCAATTGTTTTGTTTCACTTAATGAAAAAAGATCTGTATCAGCTCTAGTTGATTCAAATAAAGTTACATCTTTATTTTTTTTGAGTATCCTAGAAACAGATGAACCAACCATGCCTCTACTGCCCAATACTAAGATTTTCAAGAATACTCCTTTAGTAAATAATCAATATTTTTATTATAAGTGCCTTAATTTTTATTATTTATAAATGATGCTACAAACTCAAATATAAAAACTAGAGTTTTATTTATTCTTAAAATTCTCAAAGTAAATATAGCTAATATAAAATCAACCATAGACCTTAGTCGCCATTTATGTTCAATGTGAAAGTTTCTCCCCGCAAACGTTCTAAAGTTGTCATGGTAAAAATTTGAATCTTTTTGAAAAATACCACTAGTTAACCAAGGTTTATGGCTGCCCATATAATGAACAAATAAGACCTTACTTTTATATGCTCTATCTACTTTTGTTGCAGCTTTAAAATTCATAATATTTTCAAGTTCTAAATATTTACCATTTAGCAACGAATTGAGAACGTCTTGATCCCATTGAACTATGTTGTTTTTTAAGTCTTTTAATTTTTTAATTAATTTTTCATGGTAATTATTACGTTGCCATTTATCAAAATCAATTATCATTACACCAGCATTAAAGTATTTTCCACTCACATTTATTCTGTCAACACCTAAATCATGTTCTGTATTTGCAGATACTGTGAATTCTGTATTGTTCATTTTTTTAAAAGTATTTTCTATTTCATACATTGGATCCTGAATACAAATAACATCTGGATCTAAGAAAACAAAAAATTTCTCTTCTTCAGGTAAGTAATTTTTTATAAAAAGTCGAAAATAAGTAGCAACACTTATATGAACATTTTTTATATTTGGAAATTCATGTTTATAATCAGTAAATTTATAAGATTTAAAAAAGATTAAATTTTTATGATCAAGTATTTGATTAGGAACCTTGGACTGAAAATTGTCTTCATTATGAATTACATAAATATTTATTTTTCTTGAAGTATTTTTAAGTAAAGAAATCATTGATGTAAATGCTTGGGTATTGTAATTTGTATCAAAACAATATAGAAAATTAATATTTTTTTCCATAATGTTAATTTAACAACAATAATATTTATTCCTATGAATATAATTAAAGAATGTGTGGATTCACAGGATCTGTTTCAGTACAACCAATTAATAATTCTTTAATAGATGCTGCTAACAAATTAATTGACTGTAGAGGTCCAGATGTAAAATGTTTTGTTGAAAAAAAATACGATACTTTTAATCTAAATTTTTGGTTTAATAGGCTTTCAATACTTGACTTATCAGAAGCGGCCAATCAGCCAATGTATTCAAAAGAATTTAATACTATGGTTATGTTTAACGGTGAAATTTATAATCATACTGATTTAAGACAAGACCTACAAAACAAAGGTCTAAAATTTAACACATCTCATTCAGATACAGAAACACTCTTGGTTGGTTTATCTTATTATGGTACTCAATTTGTAGACAAACTTAGAGGCCAATTTGCTATTGCATTCTTTGATGAAAAAAAATCAAAACTCTTTCTTATAAGAGATAGATTAGGTCAAAAACCTTTATATTATTTTCTTGATAATGAAAATATCCATTTTGGCTCGAGTTTATTGTCTTTATTAAAAATAATAAAAGAATATAAGATCGATGAAACCCAATTATATAATTACTTAGATTATGGAATAATTAGCTCACCCTTCACATTATTTAAAAATATTTATAAACTAATGCCATCAGAAATTCTTACAGTTGATTTACAAAAAAATAAATTTTCAGCAACAAAATTAAAATATTGGAATGTAGAAAATTTTTTAGATAATAAAACTTTTAATATTGATGAGTTTCACAACATATTTTCAGAATCAATCAACTTAAGAACAGCTGCTGATGTTCCTGTTGCCAATTTTCTATCTGGAGGAATAGATTCCACGTCAATTGTTAAAAACTTGGTCGATAATAAAAAGAAGGTTAACACTTTTTCAATTTATATGAATGAAAATAAATATGACGAAAGCTTTTATATAAAGGAGGTCGTAAAAAAATATAATCTAGAACATAAATCTACTACGATTACTTCGGATATCTCAATTAATGATATTAATCAAGCATTAAACTCCACCGACGAACCTTACAGTGACCCCTCTGTAGTTCCTGCATATATTTTAAGCAAAGAGATATCAAAATATTACAAAGTTGCAATATCTGGTGATGGTGGAGACGAATTACTAGGTGGTTATGAAAGAACAATTAAAAGTTTACAAAAATCTAGTTTCATTAGAAATTTAATTTCAAAATCTTATAATTTGTATCCTCCGATTTTAGGAACAGGAAATAAGCTTCTTGCAAACTCAAGTAATTTAGAAATAAAATATCGGTCTTTTTTAGAGGACAAAAAGTTAACAAAATTATTAAATGTTAGCTCAGAAAGTAATACATACGCAGACGGATTAGATTATGAAGATATTAATTATTATAAAAAATTACTTATTGCAGATTACAGGCTTTATTTACCAGAAATGATGATGTTTAAAATTGATAGGACTTCGATGGCAAATTCATTAGAAGTAAGATCTCCCTTTGTAGATCACAAATTGATAGAATTTGTAATGTCTAATGATAGTTCTTATCTAAATCCTAAGAATTCCAAAGAAATTTTGAAAAATTATTTATCAAGTGACTTTAATAGCGAATTCTTATTAAGAAAAAAACAAGGATTCGTTTTTGATGTTGAGGGATGGGTTTTTAGCAATTTAGACTTTATATCTGATAAAATTTTAAACGGCCATGTAATTAGTAGCTTAAACGACAATATTGTTAATTTATTGAGTATTAAAAAATCTAGAATCAATGGACAAAGAATTTGGAAATTATTCGTTTTAGAACATTATTTAGATAGAGTTTTTTCAAAGTCTTCATAAAACAAATCTACAGACTTGTGTAAAGAATAAAAGTCACCAATAAACCGGTGAGCTTTTTTACTAATTTTTGATAAAACTAAATCATTTTGTGAAACTGACTCAAATTTTCTTGTTAAATTATTATTTTTAATTTCAAAGAGAAATCCATTTACATTATCTGAAATTATTTCACTATGATTATTTATGTTAGATCCAATTACAACACAACCTGAACCCATAGCTTCTAATAAAGTTTTAGGATTTCCTTCAAATAAAGAAGTTGAAATAAAAAATTTATATTGCTGATAGAGCTGAAGTAGTTCATTGTTATTTAAATTACCTAAAAAACTCACATTTACTTTTTGATTTTTGGCTTGCTCAATCAATTTTTCCTTATCAGGTCCACTACCTACAATATTTATTTCTAAATTATTTATGGAATTTTTAAATTCTGAAATTAAAAATTTAAAATTCTTCTGTGAAACTAGTCTTCCAACAGCCAAAACCTTATCAGAATGTCGGCTAGCAAAATTATTCAACTCATTTAACTCAACCCAGTTCGGTCTTAATAAAAATTTTTGTTTGTATTTTGGATAATTAATTACGAACCTATTTAAATCGTTTTTACTTGTGACTGTAAAGTAATCACAATTTTTAACTGCAAAACTTGTTAAGAATTTGTAAAAAAATATAATAAATAAATATTTATTGTCTTTCTTTGCAAAATCAAGCATATCGTAACCGGTCCTAATAATTAATGGCTTTTTGTATATTTTTTTAATTAATATCGGTATCCAACAACCTAATAATTGATTTTGAAATATAATATCAGTGTTTTTAATTTCCTCTCTAAGCCTAAAAGGCAAATAAAGTGAGGAAAAAATTCTCAATAGTTTGTTTTTATAATACTTGGTAGTGCTGTAAATAGGATGCACATCATGTAAATTTTGTTCATAAGCTAATTTTATATCCGAGCTATCTCCATAAGTGAAGAATGAAAAAGATGCATCTTTGTGTTTTTCTATATATTTAAAAAACTTTAGCTCTCTAGTTAAAGTCCCAGATTTGTACCATGTTGCAAGAGAATAATCCCAAGTAAAAAAAACAGCTACTTTCAATTAAACCAACATTAGTAATTTTCGTATGATTTTTCTTCTACATATTCAGAATTATACAGTTTATTTATTTCATTTTTCACTTCAAATCTTTTGTCATTTGTTTTGTAAACAGATCTTGCTAAATCAATAAAATGTTTACCAAAATCTCCTTTTTTTTCAAGAACTCTAATTGAGTCTTCAATTTCCCATAAGCTTAAATTAATTTTGTAAAGTTTTTCGTATAAATTATTTGTCTCAGACAGGTTAATATTCATTTCTTGTAAAACTTTCCTCAAACCAGTTAATTCGTTTTTAATATTTTTTAATTTAGATTCCTGCAAAATTTTTTTACTTTTTATTTCTAGAATTGAAATTTTATCAAGCAGTTCACCTAAAGAAACTGGTATATTAACTTCCATAGAAAATTCCTTAATAAATTTTTTTTATCTTTACTCAATAGATATTAATAATGACATAAATCTAATTGAAATAATTTACTATTCTCCAATTTTTAACTAAATAAACACTGGCACCTTTTTGCCCATCCTTTTTAATATTATGAAAAAAAAGATCAGCATTTGTATTCGCTCTTTCTACTAGATGAAGAAAACTACTATCTAAACAATGAATTTCTTGTGCATTTTCAATTACTTTGAAATACAAAAAAATATTTTTGTACAAGTCTGTTTCTTTTTCAATATATATAGTTGGTAAATTTTTATTACTTTGAAGATCAACTTTTCCATAGGAACTTTGGTTGTGCACAACTTGATAAGAGCCTTTAACATTGTAGGTTCTTTTTAAGTGATTATATAAACTTACTTCTTTCGCTTCATCTCTGGCAACTTTAAATTTCTTAATCGAATAATCATATGGTAAATTAAATTGTTCATAAAATGATAGATTAAAAGGCGGCTTTCTTTTTTTAAAGCCTACTTTTAAAATAGGCAAATTATTTTTCTTTGCAAAATCATTGATATCTTTAAGTTCAGTTTCATGATTTATATTAAAGATTTCAATTTTTGTATTATCTTTGTACAAATAATTAAGATTATTTAAATCTCTTGATTTTACAGGTAAGTATATTTTGGTAAAAGATTCTGAGAAATGATTAAGCAATCCATTGCAAACAATATGGTCACCCAATCCTAAATGTGTATAAGCTAAGAAATTACTATCTTTGATTTTATTAATATTGTATGTACTTTTATAAATCCCCATTTCTACAAGACTATATAAAATAAATAAAAAACTCTTTAAAATATAAATTTATTTTTTTGTTTGGATACAGTTTTCGTAAGTTAATTAAAATAAATTATATTAGATGAAAAATATTACGTATATATTCAGTAAAAATCGAAAAAAAAATTATTATGAAAAAGAAAGTTACGCAAAAGAATTTTATTATGGCTTGCATAATTTTGATAATAAAAACAATAATATAGAAGTCATTGAATTTAGCGAAAATAAGTCATTAATCTACCCAATTTTGAAAATTTTTGATAAGTTTATGAATAAATTTTTAAGCTTACCTTTCTACTCATCTAAATTAACAAATCTAAAAAATTTAAAAATAATTAAAAAAACGGATCATTTGTTTTTAATAAATGAAGGTGTGGGATTTTCTTCACTTTTTCTCATTATTATTGCTAGATTTTTCAAACGCATTCAAGTTTCTATGTTTGTAATGGGCCTATATAGTAAAAAGATTAAATTTAAAAAGTTAAAGTTTTTACATTTATTTTTTATTAAGTTATTAGTTTTATATACAAACCATATATTTTTTTTAGGCAATGCAGAGCTCGAAAAAGCAAAAAAAACTCACAAAAGATATTCTGAAAAATTTAAGTTTTTACCTTTCTGTATAGATACTGAATTTTGGACAGATAAAAGCAATAAAGATATTACAAAAAATAAAGATATAATATTTGTTGGAAACGATGGAAATAGAGATTTTGAATTACTCATAAAGCTAGCCAAAAATTTAAGTCAGTATAGTTTTATAGTTGTTTCTTCAAATGAAATATTTAAAAAGATAAATTTACCCAATGTAAAAATTTATAATGGTTTTTGGGGAAGCGGCAAAATTTCTGATTCAGATTTGAGGGATCTTTATTTAAAATCAAAGATCTCAATAATCCCATTAAAAGAAAGCTTTCAACCGTCTGGTCAAAGTGTTGCACTTCAATCTATGTCTTTGGGATTACCTGTAATGATCACCCATACGGGAGGTTTTTGGCAAAAAGATATATTTTCAGATAATGAAAATATTATTTATATTAATGATTTTGATTGTAAGACTTGGGAACATAAAATTAATGAGATTTTTAATGATGATTCTAAAATTAAAGATATCTCAAAAAACGCAAAAAAAACTGTACTAAAAAATTATAAATTAGAAGTTCTTTATGATTTTCTTAACCAGTTAACTAAAACGTAACCTTAAGCATATTATTCCTTCTTAAAACATTGACCTTCTGTGTATACTATAAATAATCTAATAATTTTATGATTAAACTATCAAGAGAACAATTTTATAAAAATCACTTTAGTGAAATTGATAAATACATTCAGCCATACAACTCAGTTTTACATATAACTTCCAACTTGAGTGAGAATAAATATTTCCAAGGTAATTACGATACTCTTTATGTTGATTCATCAGAAGATTTAGAATCCCAGGTACTTAATCAAAACAAAAAAAAGTATGACTTCATTGTTATCACTGACATATTTGAAGTTTCCTCTGATATATATCAATTTGTAAAATTATTTAAAAATTTCCTTGAGGATGAAGGAAAAATACTTTTAACTTCAATAAATCCTAAATGGAATATATTATTTAAAGCTTTCGAAAGCATTGGGATTAAAAGAAAATCACAAATTAATTCATATATAAAACCAAGCAAAATCTCAAATATTTTCTACTCTTTAAACTTTGAAAAACTTAAAAGTTACAATAGGCAAATTTTTCCATTTAGTTTGTTTGGTTTTGGAAAGTTACTAAATGTCATTTTAGAAATAATATTAGGATATTTTAATTTAGGTATTAAAACTTATTTTTTATATCAACTAAAAAATGAAGTAGTTAAGGATTATACAAAGTCAATTATTGTTCCTGCTAAAAATGAATCAGGGAATTTAAAAGAATTAGTAAACAGAATTCCTGAATTTTCTAATAAATACGAAATAATAATTGTTTGTGGCCCCTCAAAAGATAACACTTTTGAAGTTGCAAAAAATATTATGAACGAAAAAAAAGATATAGAAATTTTAGTTTTTGAACAAACTAATAACGGTAAAGCAAATGCTGTGTGGGAGGCAATTAAATTATCTAGCAACGATGCAATTGCAATTTTAGATGCAGATATTAGTGTCGACCCAGAAGAATTAACAAATTTTTTTGAAGTATTAGAAAATACAAATTGCGACTTTGTTAATGGTACAAGACTAATGTATCCAATGGAAGACACTGCAATGAGATATATAAATAAAATAGGAAATAGAAGTTTTCAGTATTTGATTTCAAAATTAATTGGTATAAATCTTTCAGACACACTTTGTGGCACAAAAATATTTAAAAAATCAAGAATAGAATCTTTATATACATGGCAAAAAAAAATGGTAATTTCAGATCCATTTTGTGACTTTGATTTAATATTTTCTAGTGCATATTCAGGAGCAAAAATACTTGAGTATCCAGTTCACTATAGAAGTCGTAAATATGGAAAAACTAATATTTCAAGATTCAGAGATGGTTGGAAATTGATTTTATATTTATTTAATTCTTTAATACTTTTCAAATCAAGCAAATATTGAAATTTTAAATGATTAAATTAAAAACATGGACAAAAGTCTTAATAGTATTCAGTAGAAGAGTAATACGTTTTTGTTTAGATTTATTAATAATCTTGTTGTATTCAATTTATAATTTATTCATTTATAAAAAGCTTTTCGATAATAATATTATTTTCGTTACAGCAGCTGAAAAAAATTATTTTGATCAGCTAGAAAGCTTATTAAAAAGTTACGATAAATATTTAACAAATAAATTAATAATTTATGATATTGGTCTCGATGAAAAACAAATACAATATCTCAAAGATAATTTTAATAATTTAAATATAATCAAATTTAAATTTGAACAGTATCCGAAATTTATAGGAGAGTATTTTGATGACAAATTAGGAAATTATGCATGGAAACCAATTATTGTCGATCAAGTGATACAACAGTATAAGTCAAAAGTAGTCTGGCTAGACGCAGGTAATTTGATTACTAAAAAAATAATATTTCTAAAGATAGCTTTAACAGCATCTGGATTAGTTGTTCCAACAAGTAGCAATACAATCAAAGATTGGACACACCCAAAAACTATCAAATATATTGGCTTAAACGAGAAATATTTAAATAGTAATAATTATGCTAGTGGACTTATTGGGTTTGATTACAATTCTGAAAAAGCAAAAAATATATCTGAATTATGGAGTAAATTTTCACAAATTCAAGACTGCATATCTCCTGAAGGCTCGAGTAGGAAAAACCATAGACAGGATCAGGCAGTATTAACTTTATTACTTTACAAGTATTTTTTTACTACTAATTTAAAAAAGTTTATTTACCCTCAAACAAATTTTATTTATGGAATTTTATTTCACAAAAGAAAAATTTATAATTTCTAGATAACAACATCTAAAATCTTCAAAAAATTTTCGAATTCTTATCTTTTTCTGACATTATTGGATTTTTTAAATTCAATGACTCAACAAAATACGAAGGGTTGTAAACCTTCTCACTTTCAGGTTTATAGCTATCTGATTGCCAATAAACTAATTTTGCATTTTGATGAAAATAAAAACCTGTTGCAACTCCATGAGGAACATATAAAAGTTTATTGTTTTTTGAATTTAATTCAGTTGCAACATACTGTCCAAAACTAAGAGATTTTATTCGAGTATCCAATTGAAGACTTGTAGTAGAACCTTCGAGGCAGTAATACATTTTACTGCAATTTTTTTCACTATCTTGGAGGTGCAATCCCCTCAAAGTATTTTTATTAGAATTAATAAAATTAATTTCTTCAATATGAAACTTAAAGTAATCCAACATACCTTTTGAGACTAGTTTATTGTATGATCCTCTGTGATCTTCAAAAGCTTTGAGCTTTACCAAACAAGACTCAAAAATATCTAATTCTTCTATTTCAAACATAAAACTTATTTTGAATTTGTAAGTAAATTTTCATATATTCAGAATAGTAAATGATTAGAAAAGTTATTTAAGCTGGATATTATAAGTTTAATAAACCTTGATGTTGTTTCTAATTAGACTATTGTTTAGGAAATGAAAAAAACTTCAACAACTAATTTAAAAATATTGATACTTGTATTAAGTTCAAAAACATATCCATCAAGCAGAAATAAAAAAGCAATTAAAAAAACCTGGGGCTCAAATCTTCAAGACAACTTTAAAATTATCTTTTACGAAAGTGGTGAAGCTGAAAAAATAATTGATGATACTTTGTTTGTAGAAACTGATACTTCAAGCAGAAACTTAGGATACAAACTTTTATTAGCTTTAGACTGGTGCGAAAAAAATATTGATTACGATTTTATATTTAGGACCAATACAAGCTCTTTTGTCAATACAAAAGAGCTAGAAAAATACATATCAGCTAATTTAATAGATAAAGATTATATCTATTGCGGCATGCCATTAGTAAGAGATTATAAAGAATCCGATAAAAAAATTAATTTTTTGAGTGGGGCAGGCATTATATTTAATAAAAAAACGGTACAACTTATTTTAAAAAAGAAAGAACAGTGGGATCATAACGAATGGGAAGATGTGTCACTTGGAAAACTATTAGAAGATAACAATATTCCATTCCTTAAAGGTAAAAGACAAGATATTGAGAATAATTTTTATAACAATGTTATCGATAAAACAAATTATCATTACCGATGTAGGCTAGACAATCATTATGGTTATCCAAGATTTCTAGAAAGCATTGTATTTGCTGATTTGAATAAAATTTTAAAAATTAAAGACTTAAATAACATAGAAGTAATTATTAAAAGAATACTGTTTTATATTTTTAAAATATTTAGAGTTGATTCTCCGAGATTAAAAATATACAAAGCAGTTAAGCTACTTACAAAAACAATATTTCCAAAACAAATTTTTAACCAATTAAAAAAAAGAAAGCCCAAATTTCTTAAAAAGTTTTTAAATGAAAGAATTTGATTTTTAATAAGTTGATTTCTGAAAAACCCTGTGGGCTGTGGATACATAAATTATTTGCTAAGTGCTTGGTTGGAAAATAATACTTTTCCATTTACAACTTCAGCATCATACCAATACTGTCTTGCGATGGTCATCATTTTAGAACTAAAGTAGTCTCCATTACAAGTACTAAAAATTTTTGCGTTTAATAAAAGCTCTTCATCAAGGTCGCCTCTCTGAACTAATAAATATAGACCTATCGCTGCTTTTTCAGCGATAGCGGGATCTTTAAGTTCTG
>MDTG01314523.1_pt1 | contig 20115 bp, 17 predicted proteins | sample 811421 | NCBI WGS metagenome assembly MDTG01 (sample SAMN05326645, study PRJNA326480) | marine metagenome | isolation source: seawater | place: Pacific Ocean: South East | collected 2011
CCTAAATACGAAGATTTGTATACGGATGAAATACCTTATCCTGATTCTTTTGAAGACGACTACAGCAACCGGGCAAAAGCAGCAAAGGAAGCTCGAATGCGCGTCGAATCTGATATGACCTACCAAGATTTAGACCTCGTTCAACCCTATTACCCGTCCGAGGATCAAAGATATTCTTTGTCAAACCGTCGGACGCCGCATATGATGGTCCCGTTTCCTGAATCGGAAGACCAGTATAAGAATTTTAAGCTGATTTGTAGCCGGACAGGAAAAGTTTTCACGTTCAAAAACCGTGAGGAACTAAAAAAATTCAAGTATCAACGTTATATGCAAAAATATTTGCGCACGGTGGCCTCAGTAGACGAAAGCGTCGGCACCCTTCTGGATACGCTGGATGAAGAAGGAATCACTGAAGACACCATGGTTATATACACTTCAGATCAAGGATTCTTTTTAGGTGAACATGGGTGGTTCGACAAGCGGTTCATCTACGAAGAATCTTTTCGCATGCCGTTTTTGATTCAGTTCCCCGGGGTTGTAGATCCTGGGACAACTGTGGATTCCATGCTGAGCAACGTTGACTTTGCACCCACTTGGCTCGACTTTGCTGGAGCGCCTATCCCCAATTACATGCAAGGCAATAGCATGCGATCGATTTTAGAAGGCAACGAACCCGAATGCTGGCAGAAAACAGCTTATCACCGCTACTGGATGAACCAAGACCACAACCACAACGCGTATGCACACTACGGTATTCGAGACCACCGCTACAAACTGATCTACTGGTATAACGAAGCCTGTGACACCCCCGGTTCCCAATCACCAGACTTTGAAGAAAAAGACTGGGAACTATTCGACACACAAGAAGACCCGCTAGAGCTGTTTAATTGTTTTAAGGATTCTAACAAACAAGATATCGTGAAACGAATGATCGGACTACTTGACCAAAAGATGGCAGAAATTGGTGACGTCCCGGAACATAGAACTGATGACGTCTTACAAAAAATCAAATAATAGCCCCAAGATATTAGGGAAAACTCAGGCCCTATTATCTTCAAACATGGTCTATAGTTAAGGCACTAAATTGACAATCCGCTTTGCCTTTTTTACCGACACGCATCACTTTCCGGGGGCACCCCACGACTTTGGGGCACCAAAAATGCTGACGCGCAGCAAAGAAGTACTCGACATTTTGCCGTCTGTTATAAATGCTGGAAATTTTGATTTTGTAGTACACGGAGGTGACGTCGTATGCGGCGGATCTTCCTTTAACATTCCAAACGAAACTTTCGTCCGATCACTAGAAGAAGCTGCTGCGACCTTCGAAAAAATTACGACTCCGTTTTACTCCGTCCCAGGAAACCACGACTGCGACGCGGATTCTTGGACTTATGATCAATATAGTGAACATTTTAGTGTGCATTCACCAATTACCTTAGTCGACGTAGCCCCACAACTACGTTTAGCCCTTACCAATGTTTTTTACGAAGTCGATGTCAAAGAAAACGGGTCCGGGTTATGGACGGATGCTATGGATGAATCGCTTAGACAAGCTGCAGCTCGAGCAAGCCAAGATCAATGTGCCCTAATCCTCATATTACACAGTTGGATTCTTCCCAGTGGCGATGGAAACATTGGCCTTATTTCAAAGGCCAAACGTCTACGCCAAACCATCGAAGATTGTCCGTGTATTTCAATGGTTTTTACCGGTCATCGACACATGAACCGCATCACAGCACACAACGATTACCTAGTAATAGACACGGCATGCCTAATCGGTTTTCCTTTAGGCTATCGAGAAGTAATACTCTCTGAAAATGGTAGTTTTACCACTCACTTCCATACCCTAAAACTGCCCAAACTAATACAAGATTCACGCAACCGTTCGACAGATACAGAAAATCGTATTTGGGAAGGAAAACTTTCTGACAGAAATACAAAAATCGCTATCCCCAGACTAAAAAAGATTTGGACCGAGTCTACAGACTGATATCACGCTTAACTCAAAATCCTACGTAAGAGTTAAGTCGTCTCCTATCTTAACTCAGCTCGAGATCCTTTAAGACTTCACGGTTCACAACATATTTAGGAATTTTCCCACGGTGAACATCTGCCATCGACTCAGCCGCCCAAATAGACATCCGCTCCCGAGCAGCGATCGTTTTTGATCCAGAATGGGGTAATGCAATCACACTTTCCAATTTTACTAAATCCAGTGAGATACCCGTGGGCGGCTCCGTCCCTTGACAATCCAGACCCGCCCCTGCCAACCGACCAGACGTCAGAGCATCAATTAGCGCCCTTTCTTCTATTAAGCCACCACGGGCCGTGTTTATCAAATAGCTCCCCGCATTCATAGCAGACAGAAAGGCCTCATCAACCATCCCAGCATTTTTGCCGGTAAGAGGTGTATGCAAAGTTACCACATTAGACTCCGATAATAACCGTGCAAGATCAACGGGCTCAGCACCCAAATCAACAATCCGCTCAGGATCAACCCAAGGGTCACACACCAACGTGCGCATGCGGAAACCTAAGGCACGTCGCACGACTTCTACACCAATATTTCCACATCCCACTAACCCCAGCGTCATAGCCGAAAGGTCTTCACCAATAAGCACGTCATAAGGTCCCTGCATTTTAACAGTACGATCGCCGGGAATTATCTGACGCGTTAACGCCAAAATAAACGCAAACACTTGGTCAGCTACCGCATCCCCCATGGCCCCTGGGGTGTTGGTAACAACAATTCCTCGGCTTGTGCAGTAGTCCAAATCCACTTTGTCATATCCCACACCATTCCGCGCTATCACCCGCAAATCACAGGCATTATCTAACGTCGACGCATTAAGATTTTCAGAACCCGCCAAAAGCGCTTCAACTTCAACTAATTTCTCTCGAGTCTCCTGATCAGGCCAACCCTCACTTGGCATCTCAACAACAACTTCGAAACCGGCTTGCTCCAAAATTTCCATAGCAGGGGAACGACCTTTAAATACAATATTTACGCTCGTAAACGCCTTAGTCATATGATTTAAAACCTCGTTTTTTCGTACTCGGCAAAAGGAGAAGTAACACCCAACTCCTGAGCCAAAGACTCCAAACTCTCTCTATGCTCGTCCGACATAGGAATGCCATCACGAGAATATTCTCGCTCTCGTTGCCACTCCAAGCCTCCGGGAAGTTCAGCACTTTCAAAACCGGGAAAGGGCTTCATTGCACGAGCTTCTTTAATGAAACGGTCGACTTCGGTCTTAAATTGATCAACGGACATAAAGCATTTCACGTCATAGATAGTAATAAATGCACCTTGATTAGATTCCCATTTAGATTCTGGCGGTATGAACTGCGGTAAGTAGATACCAGCGAGCAACCCTCCAAAGACTCGGTTCATAGCTCCAATTCCAAGCTCCTTAAAAAAAGCAAAAGGCATACGCTCAAAAAGAGCTTCATCCCAAGGCAACATGTGCGCTCCCATATCCACAACCAACGGGGGTTGCTCTCCAGATGGGAATGCAACACTAATTGGGGAAGTGCAATTCACGCCTTTAACCAAAGAATCTGGAGACATCGGAGATCGATGAGAAGAAACAGCTATAGCAAAACAATCTTCCGCAATGGCCATACGCGTGTACTTCCCTGCCCCACCAAAATGAAAATGATTCTGAGTGGTAATCGCCGATGTACCAAACTCCTTAGCTTTTTCAATAGCCCATACTGTCCCTTCATAACAAGGGAAATGTCCAAGCCCACCGTCTCCATCATACACTCGCGTCGTCGGCGTCTCATTAACAACGGTTAACTCTGGGGAAGGGTTGACCCTACCTTCACGCATCATGTTTATATAGTCGATTATCTTGTGACTTCCATGACTGTGTACACCACGCAAATCAGTTTGAACCAACAAGTCAGCCATGCGTTCAGCGTGTGCCAGCGAAGTGCCAACTTCAGTGAACATATCAATTACAAATTGTGAAAGAACTGATGATGGAACTCGAATACCCGTTTTAGGGGGGATGTTAGATCCCAAAGTCTTATCTCCTATTAATCTAAGAAATTATTAAATAACAAATTATCGCGTTAATATCGAACGTGTGATATGTATGTCAAGGTTGTAATAATTGCAAAATAACCGAGCATTACTTTGCTTTATCTACAACAAACAAGAATCAAGAGAGAAATTTGATGCAATACGACTTAATCTTGCGTGGTGCGCACGTCATAGATCCCTCACAGGAATTAGACGAGGTCCTTGATGTTGCAATAAACAAGGGCCAAATAGCTGCCGTTAGTAAATCAATTAGCCATACAGCTTCTCGAGAAATCCAGCTCGAAGGAAAAATACTTACGCCTGGTTGGATTGACATACACGCCCACCTCTATCCGGGAAGTACGACCTGGGGCATACACGCCGACGCTCATTACCTTTCCACTGGTGTCACAACCGCTGTTGATGCGGGCAGCGCCGGTTGGTCCAACTTGGCTGGCTACATCGACAACGTGGTCGCACCAGGAAGAACCCAGTTTCTCTCCTTCGTTCATATATGCGGAATCGGACTTACCTATGGCCCACTACCGGAACTAGCTGATTTAAGGTATGCGGACCCCGAACGTACTGCCTTCATGATAGATCACTTTGCTGAACATTGTGTTGGAGTAAAGGTCCGTCAAGGAAAAGGTCAGGTGGGAAACAACGGAGTTGCTCCCTTACAGCAAGCTATTCTTGCAGCCGAATTAGCTAGGGTCCCCATAATGGTCCACATTGGTAACGGCGTGGCCTTGCCCGATATTCTACAATTACTAAGACCTCGCGACATAATAACTCATTGTTATCAAGGGACTGGCGATGGGATCCTTGATGCAGATAACTCCATCTTGCCGCAAGTATTGAAGGCACGATCTGATGGAGTCATTTTTGATGTTGGTCATGGTGGCGGCAGTTTCGACTATAGCGTAGCAAAACAAGCCCTAAAACATGGATTTATCTCGGATGTGATAAGTACAGACCTACACGCCCACAGCTGGGACAAGCCTGTGGCAAGTATGCCTCAAACCGCCTCTAAGTTACTCAATTTAGGGGTAAACATTCAGAGCGTTATCGCTCAATGCACTACCAACGCGGCTATCGCTATTAGCCGCGACGATGACCTAGGGACATTGAGAGTCGGCAGCGTAGCTGATTTAGCTGCCTTCGAAATAGTGGAAGGTACATTTGATTTTGTAGACGTTCGTGGCCATGTTGAAAGGGGGACTCGTGCAATCGAAACAAGACTTTGTGTTCGTAGTGGCGCCGTATATGAACCGGAAGAACTGCGCGGAGAAGCAGAGGAAGATCTCGCAAAAGCAAAATTTCAGAAACACTTAAACAGTAAAGACTGGGCCGCTCTCGGCTGGAAGCAGTAACAGAATCAACGATAAGGGAGGAAATCTGTGTATCAACACACTGACGATCTTAGAATAAATAACGTCAAACCATTAATACCACCGGCCATCCTAATGGAAGAGCTCCCCTTAGGAGAGAAGGCCTCCGAAACAATAGTAAATGCCCGAAGCCAAACGGATTCGATTCTGCATGGAGACGACGATCGGCTGTTGGTGGTAGTAGGTCCGTGTTCAATCCATGATCCTGCTGCAGCCTTAGATTATGCCGAACGACTTAATAAAAAATCGCAGGCCTTCGTAGACGACCTTTGCATTGTCATGCGAGTCTACTTTGAAAAACCACGCACGACGGTAGGGTGGAAAGGCCTTATTAATGATCCAAATTTGGATGATAGCTTTGATATAAACAGCGGATTACGTAAGGCTCGAAATTTACTCCTTGAGTTAGCAAATATGGGCTTGCCTGCTGGTACAGAATTCCTCGACACCATTTCTCCACAATTCATTGCAGACTTAATCTCATGGGGTGCTATCGGAGCACGTACGACGGAGAGCCAAATTCACAGAGAATTGGCCTCTGGACTTTCTATGCCCGTAGGTTTCAAAAATGGCACGGATGGTACCATACAGATCGCTATCGATGCTATCGGAGCAGCATGCCACCCTCATCATTTTCTTTCTGTTACAAAACAGGGGATTTCTGCGATCGTCACGACCAAGGGAAACTCTTCGTGTCATCTAATTCTACGAGGAGGCAATAACGGTCCAAATTATGCTGCTGAAGATATTAGTTCCTCCGCCGAAAGCCTTCGGAGCTCCGACCTTCCACACCGTGTCATGATTGACTGTAGTCATGGCAACAGCAACAAAGACCATGCTCAACAACCGGTCGTTGCTTCCAATGTAGCCGAACAATTAGCCTCTGGGTCTAGAGAAATATTTGGCGTAATGATAGAAAGCCACATTGAGGAAGGAAGGCAGAGCTATAACCCTGACAATACTTTGATCTACGGCCAAAGTATTACAGATGCATGTATATCATGGCCTACAACAGAAGAAGTCTTGGAGACATTAGCCAATTCAGTAAAAGTCCGAAGAAAAAGCCAATAGCTTGGATGTGCAACATAAACTTTTATCTATTTGTGGAAATCGACCCCTTTCCTAAGAGGTGACGTAAACTATGTTCGTTTTGATAGCCATAATTTTGGCCTGCTGTGTACTTTCCGAGGACACCAACGCACAAACCCTGCCAAAAGAAAAACATCCGAGCCTTTTATTTTCCAACAGTGACATACCTCAACTAAAAGCTCGTATCAAACGCGAACCCTACGCTTCTTGGTGGCAAACAGTACTCAACCGTGCTGATACTACACCCGAAGACTTCGCGAACGAGCGCAGTAAAGTTCGTTACGCCAAATCGCTGGCATTCTGCTGGCTGATTACGGAAAAAGAAAAATATGCCAAGCGGGCAATTGAGCTAATGCAAACGGTAGCATTCCCCCCTAGAGGAGGCGACCTCGGCGAACCGCACAACGAGGGCGAGGTCGTGGCACAATATGCAGTTGCCTACGACTGGCTCCATTCATATGCAACACTCAAAGACCCCGAATCTTTGACTGAAATGCGTGACATTCTAGCTGAGGAATCCTATCGTCTTTGGCGAGGAATAGTGATATCCGAATTAGATTTGGGACTGACCTCTCTTAAAATCCGTTTACACGAAACTCCCCATCTCGACAATTGGCATATTCGTGCTTACGGCGGTTTAGGGTTAGCCTCATTAGCGATCGCAGACTATACCGGAGGGAAAAGAACTCCACAAGAGTGGTCTGACCGGGCATACAACATGGTGACGCGTTCAATGGATTTCCAAATTGATGAAATAGATGGTGGCTACGCTGAAGGCCCATTTTACCTTCGCTACGCTGCCGACGTCTATCTACCCTATTTTTTCGCTCTAAAAAACACAATGGGTTTGGACCTATTTTCAACCCCAAAACACAAAAAGGTTCACGAATGGTCTCTCAACTTGAGAATGCCGAATGGTCGACGACCAAACATTGACGATGGCCATTTAGACGATTTTTACGGTCACTATCTTACAACGGTTTATGAAGAGGGGGGCATATACCGCTGGGATTGGGAAACAAATAAAAACGGGCTTTACGTACGCCAATTTTCCGAAATGGACGCAATCGCTTTTTATGATGACCAAATACCTTCTGTCGAACCGAAACACGGACCCTCTGTTTGGATGCCTGGGGCTGGAGACACCGTATTTCGTAGCGACTGGTCGTCAGACGGTACCTATATGCTCCTAAGAGGCGAACACGGGATTACGCGTTCGGCAGGGCTTGCTCATGAACACCCAGATGAAACAAGTTTCATAATCTATGCAGGCGGGGAAATGTTAGCACTCGACGCTGGGTACATCAACTATACCAACCATGACAAAGTAAACGAGGGGCGAAACCATAATGTTGTTCTTATAGATGGTCAGGGACCTCCACGTTTTACCCAATTAGGTAAAACGTCAGGCGGTGGGAACGACGCTTTTATTCGTGATTTCTTCTCAAGCGAAATGGGAGACTATGCCGAAGTAGACGCTAGTTACCAAGACGCCGAAATAAAACGGCGCGTTTTATTTGCAGATCAAAAATATTTTGTTATAGCTGATGAAATCAATAGTAACAGGGAAACACACAATTTCGAGTGGCGCTTACACGGCAACGGAGGAGGCGATAGCGGCGGGACCTACAGCCGCAACGGAAACACCTCAACATGGAAAAGAGAGACCGCAGAATTAATTGCCTATATACCTCAGGAATCCAAGTACAGTATTTCAGAACAAGACACAATACACTCCTTTGACTATCTGGAAGAGCAAACCCATACTACCTTGCTGGTCCACCAAAAAACAGCAGATCCTCGTTATTTGGCTGTACTTTATCCTCGCAGCTTAAGTTCGTGTTGCGACAATAGAAACAGTAATTTTAGTATCCCCTATTTTGAAACCGCTGTGACTTCTGGAGGAACTGGCATAGCCATTAATTTCGATGATAAAAAAGACTTAACGTGGCTTCGGAACGCTGACGCGAATTTTGTAAAGGTATCGAATTCATCAAACGAGTTAGAAAGTGACGCTGCTTTCGGTTATACACGCCAAGACAATGAACTCCTGTCAAGGTTTTCACTGCAGGATGGAAGTCGATTCATTTTTAACGAAATAGCCTTTTTTGAATCTAATTTTCCGGTAGACGCGGGCATAAGTATAAAAGACACTTTATATGCAGGATTTATTCGGGGGCCCGAATCTGGCTACACCGTAACAATACCGCTCCAAAATCGACGTATCGAAAGGGCAACTTTTGCCGGAAACTCGATTAATCCGGTAATTGATGATGAACACGCCACCTTCGCTCTCAAAGGCCAGGCACAGTTTAAAGTTGTCTTTGAAAAGCTACCCATTATCCAGCTTCATGTGGTTGCCGAAGTGGGGCGTAGGGAAAGCTTCTCTCCTTTGCGGACTCGAGTCGGTCGAACAGTCAATTTTAGCGTTTTCACATTTACTAAAAAAGATTCCAGCGATATAAAGAAAATTGAAAATTATCAATGGACTATTCCAAATGCCTTGCTGGGTAATACTGACACCCTTGGCTCACTTGAGTTAACGACGGTGGCAGGAATTAATGAGTATATTAGCTTTTCCTCTGGAGAAGCCAAGACTTTGTTCCGTGTAATTACAACTCCGAGCAAAATAGAGAAGGTTACCATCGATCCACCGAGTTTAAAAATCAAACCTGGAGACACTCAAAATTTTCGTGCAACAGCACTTGATAAATACGGGAATATCGTAGTACGCAATTTTGGATGGCACGTCGTTGGCGATATCGGAACCATACATGATCGCAGAGGAGATTTCCGAGCAGGCAACAATCCTGGGGAAGGCTGGATCATAGCCGTAGCAAATACGCAATTGATTTTCTCGGACGTAGGCGCATCCGTCCAGGGCACCGGTAAAATAATAGTGGGAAATAGCCAGCCTCAAAGCTACGCGCTCTACCCCAATATTCCCAACCCGTTTAACCCATCAACCCAAATCACATTCGAATTACCGACAAGCGGGCAGGTCGAGTTGACCGTTTATAATGCACTTGGTCAACCCGTACAGCAACTTGTCAATAGGTCATTTGAAGCGGGATCTCATAGCGTCATTTGGGAAGCCGGACAAAATCACAGTGGCGTATACTTTTACGAACTGCGTGCTGATTCATTTATAGCACGACGAAAAATGCTTCTTCTTCGTTAGTTGATGTTTGTGAAACTATTTTTCTCTATATGAGAAATGTTGCCCTCCTATTCTTATGCGAAGCCTGGACCCGTACAAGTAGTATTGTAGTCCTCTCGAGTATGGCCCTAATTGGGCGTGCACTAACTCCCGCTCCTGGCTTGGCGACACTCCCCTTGGCCATCATCCCAATCACAACCCTGCTATGTACCGTTCCAGCTGCGCGTTTGATGCAAAAAAAAGGGCGGCGAATCGGTTTCGCTTCAGGAGCTTGCTTAGGTGTCATTGGGGGTTCCTTATGTAGTTTGGCACTCTGGCAACAAGACTTTACGATGCTCTGTTTCGGGGCCTCATTTATAGGAGCAGTCAACGGGTTCGCAACATACTACCGTTTTGCTGGCGGAGAAGTTGTTTCTGAAAGATTGCGAAGCAGAGCCATTTCAATGGTGATGGCTGGGGGCATTGTGGCAGCATTTGCAGGATCGAATATCGCAACAATATCTCGCGACATAATCGGACCACATCTCTTTATAGGAACTTATATGGCGGTTGCTCTTCTACAGACTTTAGTCTTTTTTACGGTCATCTGGGTCAAATTTCCAAACTCTGGCAACACAGTTATAGAGGGGAGAGGCCGGCCACTAAAAATTATTGCCCGCCAGCCAGAATTCATTCTTGCCGTAGTAGGAGCTGTAACAAGCGGGTTTGTAATGTCATTGTTGATGAATACCACACCACTTTCGATGGACCGCCACATGCACTCATTCGATGACACAGCCTGGGTCATCCAGTGGCACATTTTAGGTATGTACGCTCCCGCTTTTTTTACCGGCCACATAATAAATCGCTTTGGAATTACAAAAGTCATGTCGGTCGGAATATTGATTCTCTTTACGTCAGTATTAACAAATTTAGGTGGCACTCAACTAAGTTATTACCTCATTGGGCTTACACTTCTAGGACTTGGTTGGAACTTTCTCTTTATCGGTTCAACCACGCTGTTAGCAAAAAGCCATTCGGCCAATGAGAAAGCGAAGGTGCAATCTGCCAACGACAGCCTCATCTACGGCCTTCTCATTATAACCACTTTTGGCTCAGGACCACTCGAAAACACCTTAGGTTGGTACAAAATTAATCTGATAACCCTTCCCCTTCTCGTAGGAGCCGGTTTGATCATGTATTTCTTGAGTAAAAACGTAAGACATATCAAATGAGTCTAAAATTCATTCGATTAAACTCTCTTTAGGATACCATCGAACAATAAAATACCAGGTTGCCGAACCCCCTTTTTTAAGTAAGCCCAATTATTCCATAAAACCTCTGCCCTTCGCGTTATGTTAATCGATTTGGAGTTTTAATCCTTAATGACAACAAAAGTTGTAACATACTAAGGCAGTAAATATATTAACTAATCGGTAGAAAAATCAGTATGAACCCTCTAATTTAAAAAGACAACGAAATTATCGTATAATTTATTTATGTGAAAGTTAAGTTATGATTCGTCTAATCAAATATCTTCGTAGGTGGCTTTTAAGTGACATCTACCACAATGAAACTTCCACCCAATGCCTAATAAATACCGAGGTGAACGAAATCCTTTCCGACATAGCAAGAATCGATGAGAAGGCCGTAATCCTCTCAGGAAGAAAAGTTTATTCACAATGCGATGAAGATGGCATCATAGAGGAAATATTTAACAGAATCGGGACAACCAACAAAACATTCATAGAAATCGGTTGTGGCAAAGGTTTAGAAAACAACACCCACTATCTGCTGCTAAAAGGATGGAAAGGTGTTTGGGTAGATGGTAGCAACAATAATATTCGATTCATTAAAAACCAAATAGGCTATCGTGAGGGCCATAATGAAAAACTTTCAATAGCGCAGAGCTATATCGACAGAGACAATGTAAATCAGATTTTAAAAGAAAATTTAGGTCAAATCGCACATGAAGGTTCCACCATAGATTTTCTTTCTGTGGACATCGATGGTAACGACTTAGAAGTATTGAGCCATATCGATGTGGTTAACGCAAGACTGATATGTGTTGAGTATAATGCAAAGTTTCCTCCGGGGGTTCATCAAAAAATAAAGTACGATCCGACCCACAGGTGGCAAGGAGATGATTATCAAGGATCCTCATTAGCAGCCATCCACTCGCTTATGGAATCAAAGGGCTACACTTTGGTTAGTTGTAGCATTGCAGGTACAAATGCCTTCTTTGTTAAAAACGAAGACGTAGCACACGTCGATGTGCTTCCGTTCGAAAAATATTACATGCCTGCCCGATATCATCTGTGCCACAAAGAGTCTGGGCTTCCGGCATCTCTAAAATTTTTGAAAAATATTTTGTATGATCAATAATGATTGATTTAGAGTCTGCTAATCCTACCCGTGAAAATTCTTATTTGCAAAGCCATCTAAGCTCTTTTATTTTTCACAATTCCAACCAGTATAAGATTACGCACAAGAATGATTAGGAGTCCGACGTGAAAGTAGATCGAAGAATAACACCCCGAAAATTAATACCCACCATTCAACAGTTCCTAGAGCTATCCTCAAAAAAAATAACTTCTTTGGAAAAAAACTGGGACCATACTAAAGGGACGCCTGTTTTTACCATAAAAGGACAATACACCACCAGAGGATGGACCGAATGGACACAGGGTTTTCAATATGGCTGTGCAATCCTCCAATATGATATGACGGGAGAGAAAAAATTCTTAGATATCGGACGGAAGAAAACAATAAAAAACATGGCACCTCATGTTTCACATATTGGCGTACACGACCACGGATTTAACAACCTATCTACCTATGGGAATCTACGACGTTTGATCTTAGAAGACGTCCTTCCTTACAATCCAAATGAACTACAATTTTACGAATTAGCCATCAAATTATCGGGTGCTATTCAAGCGGCACGCTGGACCAGTACAAGTTACGGGCACGGCTTCATCCATTCGTTCAATGGTCCGCATTCATTATTCTCTGACACAATGCGATCGTTGCGTATTCTTGGGCTTGCCCATGAACTAGGACACGTATTAATGGGTGAAGGTGACCGAAAAATAAATCTACTCGAACGTCTCTTAGAGCATGCTCGAACCAACGCACAGTTTAATGTCTATTACGGTGAGTCCCGTGACGAATATGACGTAAATGGTCGCGTCGTCCACGAATCAATCTTCAATACAAAAGACGGCCAATATCGCTGTCCCAGTACCCAACAGGGCTACTCTCCCTTTTCAACGTGGACTCGGGGGCTGGCCTGGGTCCTTCTTGGTTACGCAGAACAACTAGAGTACCTAAATACCATCTCTACCCGAAAACTAACGCCCTTTGGTGGGAAAAAAGCTCTAATCCAAATGATGGAGCGTGCAGCTCTTGCCACGGCCGAGTACTATATCGAAAATTCGTTTGCTGACGGCGTGTCTTTTTGGGATACGGGAGCACCAGGCACCTCAAAGTTCGGACTAATCAAAAATAAAACGTCTGACCCGTATAATGACGTAGAGCCATTAGATAGTTCAGCAGCAGCAATCTGTGGCCAAGGCTATCTCAGGTTAGGAAACTATTTTCAAAAAATTGGCGACACAATAAAAGCTAATCGATATCGGTCAGCAGCATTTACTATAACGCAAACGCTATTGTCTGAACCATATATATCCAATAATCCGCGCCACCAAGGCATCACCTTACACGCCATTTATCATCGGCCTAACGGATGGGATTATATTCCTCCAAAACGAAAAATACCTTGTGGTGAATCAGCAATGTGGGGAGATTACCACACAATGGAGCTCGTTCACCTAGTACACCGTGAGGCCACGAAAAAACCATATCCCCTTTTTTTCCAATAGGAGAAAATTCATGAAAATAACGGCTATAAAGCCTATCCTCGCCCGTTTTGGAAACAGGCCACGGGTTCTCATTAAAGTGGAAACTGACGAAGGAATCTATGGGTGGGGAGAAGCCTATTCAATTGGACCCGATTTGTCAGTCGGACCTGTAGTAGACTACTGCTTTGAGCTAATTAAGGATATCGATCCACGCCGTATTGAATTTATTATGATGAAATTAATGCAACAATTTCGTTTTCCTCCTGGAGGAATAGGGCTCTCCGCTATTTCAGCCATCGACCATGCGCTATGGGATATTTCGGGAAAAGCTGCGGGACTACCCGTTTACATGTTGCTTGGTGGGGCTGCCAGAGACCGGATCCGTGTATATCGCGGAATCGGCGGGAAAGATGGGATTGAAGCCGCAGAACAAGCTCATCGCTTACACGAAGATTACGGATTTACTGCGTTTAAAACCAGTCCGTATAAGCTGGACCCAGATGCTAACCGTTGGGGCGTCGTATGTCGTGAAGCAGCTCGCTACTTTGAAGAATTGCGAAAGAATACACCTGACGAATGGGAATTTGCTTTCGACCCTCATGCCAAAATATTTGAACCCATTTTAGCGTTACAGTTGGCAAGTGCCCTTGCCCCATACGACCCATTTTTTTACGAAGAGCCCTTGCGCCCTGAACACATGCCTGCCTGGTCCAAACTACGGTCTCAAATGCAAGTCCCGTTGGCCACAGGCGAGTCTCTATACACTCGTTTTGAATTCCTAGACCTACTCTCTTGCCAAGGAGCAGACATTATTCAACCAGATATTTGCGTATGTGGGGGCCTATTAGAAATGCGCAAGATCGCCGCAATCGCCGAAGCCCACTACGTCAGTGTTGCCCCTCATAATCCAATGGGCCCCTTGGCCACCGCGGTCAACGTCCACTTTGCGGCATCGCAGCCTAATTTTAAAATCCTTGAATACCTACTTCCAACAGACACAAACTGGAACGAATGGGTAGACGATCCTTACATGCCTGAAGATGGCCACCTCTCTCTAAGACCCGATAGGCCCGGATTTGGTATAGAGATTAATGAAGATGTTATTTCTGACAATGAATACATCCACTGGGAGCGGTCAAGCCCATCCCGCCCTGACGGATCAACGGGGTATATTTAAACCGTCAAAAACTAAGAAATATTTTTTTATGCTTACCTCCGATAATACCGTCCTCACTCTAGTCGATATTCAAGTAAAATTGATACCTGTGATGTACGAAAAAGACCTTCTCATCAAGCAATTGAAAACACTAGTTCAAGGTGCCGTACACATGGGCTTACCCGTCCTTTGGCTAGAACAATACCCCAAAGGTCTTGGTGCGACAATTTCAGACATTGTTGAATTATTACCAAACAATGCCCCTATCGCAAAAACATCTTTCAGTGCTTGGGGATCGACAGAATTTCGCCAGAAACTGCAGGGATTTGACCGGAAAAACGTACTCATAGCTGGAATAGAAAGTCATATATGCGTGTATCACACCGTTTGCGATCTTTTGAAGCGAGGTTACCGTACAGAAATAGTTATCGACGCTATAACGTCGCGCACTGAGGCCAACCGTAACATCGGTATTGAACGAATGAAACAATCAGGAGCAAATATCACATCTGTTGAAATGTGCCTATTTGAACTACTTAGGACCGCTGAATCAACAAACTTTAAAAGGATAGCAACTCTGGTAAAATAGAAGATCTATTCATTTTCCCGACGAGCCTCAACAGAGACACTGCCTTCCTCGCCTATTTTCATAAATAGTCCTACAGGACGACAACAAACATAACAGTCTTCAGTATAAGACTGATTTCCAACAAAACATTCTACGACGATCGAAAAAAATTCCCCACAATAGGGACAATTAATCTCCAATTCTTCAACATAATTCACTTCAACCACAGCCTCGGCATTAAATTCTACAATGAAAAAATTACTTTGATTTTATTGACCAAAACATTCCAAGTAAACCACAAGAAGAACATTATTCAACAACGTGTATCCAACCTATTATTCAGATAGTCGGGGCATTAAATCTACCAAATTACAAGGCTGATTAGTAGAATCCAGCTGGGGACCAATTAGCTTGTCCCATCCAGTGGCACAAGCGCCTGAGGATCCAGGAAGACAAAACACGTACGTCCCGTTACTAACACCCGCAACACATCTCGATTGCATTGTAGCCGTCCCGATCTCCTCGTAAGAGATCGTGCGAAAAACCTCACCAAAGCCCTCTATTTCTTTATCAAAAAGTGGGATCACTGCTTCGGGGGTGCCGTCTCTCCCAGTTAAACCAGTACCTCCAGTACTAATTATCGTTTGAACTTCCGGATCAGAAATCCACGTTGCAACTTGAGCTCTAACCCTGTATATATCGTCGGGCAAAATAAACTTTTCGTACAAATTATGCCCGTCGGATCTCAACCGATCAGCTAATAACTTTCCAGATTTGTCATTATTTTCGTCACGTGTGTCGGAGACAGTTAGCAAAGCAATACTTACAGAAGAACGTGTTAATTCGGACATAGAAACCTCGTTAATAGTTATAATTCGACAATTTTAATTTCGTACAATACTGGCCACCATTTTCCCGTCACAAAAATACGCTGATTCAATCCATCGAAAGCAATCCCATTAAGCACATCAACACGACGTCCATTTCGGTCTTCATCACTAAGCAATCCAGCTAAATTTATCCATCCATTTACATTTCCATTATTTGGATTGATTCGAGCAATACGATCAGTCTGCCAAACATTTGCCCATATTTCTCCTCCAATGAACTCCAGCTCGTTTAAATTCTTTATAACTCTGTCACCGTCGCGCACACGCAAGCGGCCCGTTTCTTCAAAACTAAAAGGATCCCTAAAATAAATTACCTCTGTTCCATCACTCATAATCAGATGAGATCCATCGTTAGTCAGGCCCCACCCTTCGGTGTCGTATGAGTACTGAGCCAAAGATTTAAACGAATCAATTTCATATGCAAACATTAAACCTTTTTGCCAAGTTAGTTGCAATAAACGATTACTAAAAACCGTAATACCTTCACCGAAGTAACGCGTAGGCAAATCATACTGTTTAATTACTTTGCCGGTAGCTAAGTCTACCTTTCTTACAGATGAATAACCGTACAGCCCTGTCCCCTCATAAAGATAACCATTGAAATAAACCAAACCCTGTGTAAAAGCTTCCGGGTCATGTTCATATTTTTCGACAACTTCGTAACCATAGTTCAACGATTCATGTTGGACAGAAGGTTGCGCAGAAGGCGTCCCATTTGCATCAGATGTTGACCGAGAGCATCCACATCCGAAAACAAAAAATACGTTAAAAAAAATTATATATTTAAAAATCAACATTCGCCTAAAATATCTATAAAGGTTTTTAGAAGAAAGGGGATATTGGCTTCGGAAAACCAACGTGCCTCCTCACACAATTTAACAGACTATAAAATACCAACCTAAATTTTTTCAACTAATTTCAACTAAATAGAATATGTCACTCCTGCTAATTCATAGTTAGATTAATGAAAACAGAGATTATTCCTTACGTAAGCCATAAGCTGTTTTCGTAATCATTAAGGTGAAACATGCAGAATACCGGTTTGGACGCTAAAGCTTTTATTGCTTTAACAGTTAAAAAAATATTATGGAGCTACTTTTTCTTTTTAATGCCACTTAGCAGTTTTTCTATAGCCTATAGTGAAGAAACCTTGATCGACTTACCTACTCCACCGCCGAACTCGTCTTTATACGTTTCTGGAGGCATCGGGTTCATTAATATAGATAACCGTGGACCCGGAGTTCGTGCACCATTAGGATTGACAGGAGTTTTCAACAAGCAAAGAACTATTATACGAACTACAATTTTTGACCTAGGTTTTTTTGAAGGTAATCAGCGCGACCAGCGCTACCAACGCATATATTCCTATTATGCTCCATCAAGCTGTATTGATACAGAATACGCTCCTAATGGTCGGTATGTCTCTAATTACCACTGCTCAAACGGAACAGACCTACTAGCCTCAAGTAGTATGGAGCTACATTATATCGCACTTCGCGAAGTATGGATAGTTAATAATATCGGCAACATTACTCTAGGCGCAGGATATAGATTCCGGTCACCCAAGTCACCATATGCAACACTCAGCTTTCTCTTCGAGCGTCCGTACCGCGGTAGTGGTGGAGTTCAATTGATAATAAGCCATGACATTGTTGGCTTTGGTTTATTATGGGGTTATGATTTACGACGACTATTTTGAGCATGGACAAACATTGAAGCACCCTATATACTTCTGTTACTCTGCAATATAAATTAAACAAATTCGATCGGAAAAATTTAGGAGCTTGTTATGAAATCCGCACTGGAATTAGCTCTCGAAAGAGCCAACGAAACTGTCGGTGGCGAAGAAAATATCAAATTGAACGATGAGCAAAAAGTAGCAATTGACCAAATTCGAAAACTTTATGAAGCAAAATGGGCAGAAAAAGAGCTGCAAATAAATGCCCGAACTGCCAAATTAGAAAATGAGAATCCTGAGGGAATGGCAGAAGCCCGTGCTGAATTACAAAGAGAGATAAATGTTCAAAGGGAAGAAATATTTTCAGAGCGAGATGCTAAAATAGAAGAAGTACGACAACACCAGCGGTAATCAGACCTTTCTTTGCTTGTTAGTTACTAATATGTACAAAGACAGCTTTTTATCTTGATCTTGGCAGTTTGTTCTGTCTATGACATTCAGCGATTACAGCTATTTGTTTTCGAATCTGGGGCAAAGTTATTTCCAATTTACCCTTGCCACACAAAACATCGTAAATATTTGAATAAATTCTTGCCGGGCCACTAGCAAACGAGCGTAAAGTATAACCCACAGCGTCCCTGTCCTTACCTTCATCTAAATTCCAATTCTTTTCTATCCAGTTAAGATCTTCTCGCGTATACTGTCTATCAACAGACCAATTCCACATTTTTTGTTTAGGTGCTCTTTGGGGGTCGAAATATCGCCATTTAAGATTCGTTGCTCCACCTGACAAACCACCGTAAGTGCCACATATATTATACATTTCTCCCTGACTATATGCCATATAAGCGCTGATAATGATGTCAATTTGTGGTGCTTCCCGCTTTGAATCATAAAGAGTCACTGTGCAATGATCCTCTGCATCGGCACCGAATGCATTATTACTATCCATTCTACAAAATACTTTTGGAGTTCGATTAAAACCGAACAACTTTAGGGCCTGATCAAGTCCATGTGGCCCAGTATTAAATAAGGATCCTCCTAAATTATCCTGCCAAGTTTGCCAGTCCCATCGACGAGCAAAACCACCCCAAACAGAACGGATATAGACTACTTTTCCTAAAACCCCAGAATCAATGATCTCGTTGATCTTCTCAAAAAATGGCTGCGGGCGATTATTTTGAAATGGCGCTAGCATACGCTTATTTCGTTTGGAAGCCGCAACCATACGATCAAATTCACGAACGTTTTTAGCCATTGGTTTTTCACACAGCACATGTGCCCCAGCATTCAAGGCTTCAATCGTAGCCGGTGTATGCAAAATAGATGGCAACGCATTAACAAACAGATCGAAATCGCCAGCCTTTATCATCTTGGACCAATCAGTGTAGGTCCGCGCTCCAAATTGTTCACGAGCATCTTTGCGACGATCAGCAATTTGGTCAGCGACTGCTACTATACGGTAACGATCTTTATCCTTTTCAAGATGACGTGCGTGTATATTGTATCCACTACGTCCCTGGCCTGCTATGGCTACACGAATAACTCCATCTTGCATTGTACTTAACCCTTTAATTAAGAATTACAATTTCGCAAACAATTTACTACAGAACTTCACTTTCCAATATTTATAGACTAGACTCACTAGGACCAAAAGCATCCATATAGATCTTTGTGCGCTCGTTCAAAACTCCGTAGAAGGCTCGCGTATCAGCATCAGCACTGTCGCGCCAAAACTTCGCTGGAATACCAGAATCATTTGCCAGAGGCGCTCGATCACGGTGACCATAGTAAATCTGCACCGTCCGACGTTCAGCTTTTGTAGTCCGAGTCGTTGCCGTATGAAGTGCTGCAACATTGAAAAGAGCGCATGTACCTGCCGGACCATGTAAATCATGAATCCCGCCTCTTTTAAGCTGTTCGTCGTTATCTTCAATTATCCGTTCTCCAATAGCTTCCGGAGAGATCGAAAAACAATGTGTGGAGGAATCCACATCCGCCAGATAAACCATTAGTTGAATATAGTCCATGTGCAATGGATGATCTAACCAATGAGGTTTGTCACGATGCCACCCCTGATGGAAAGCCCCGTCGTAGGGGCCCATCGTGCGAAGCCCTATTTCACCAAAACAAAGTGGCCCACCCATTAAACCTTCAATGATCGGATAAATCTTCGGATGCCGCACTAAGCCATCAAAATTTGGAGTAGTCAACAGCGCATCATAATTGGCCTCTTGATGGTGTCCATAGGGGTGCCAAAAGTAAGGAAATTTTTTTCGATCATCACAAAAAAGCGTATCAAAATGGGCTA
>MDTG01407472.1_pt1 | contig 20114 bp, 19 predicted proteins | sample 811421 | NCBI WGS metagenome assembly MDTG01 (sample SAMN05326645, study PRJNA326480) | marine metagenome | isolation source: seawater | place: Pacific Ocean: South East | collected 2011
AATATCCGGGCGATTGACCGGATTGTCCGTTTACGCCGCAAGTCGACTCGCTATCACGATGATCCAGTGATGGTGACTCACGTATCAACCGATGCGTTGTCCTCACTCTCCTTCAGCAATCCCTCTATCACCAGAATAGAGCGTTCATGCGGTGCTTGTGGGGTAGAACGATTGCCTTGTTCCACTTCAAAAGGGAGTAGTGCAGAGACCAGTACCGCGGCGATCAACGAGAATAATGCATCAAAGTATTTCATCGATATCCCCCTCCAGACAATGAATGTGTCTACAGAGACTATGCCGCGTGCTACAGAATTGCCTTTCGGTAATATCGATATGAACTAGCGGAACAACCGATGTCAGCGGCTGGCGCGTCGTCAGCGAGCGTCGGGAGCTCGTTCGGTGTCATTCCAGTCGATCACATGGCTGATGATCTTCCAGCCGGCCTTGCGCGCCGCTTTCTCTGCCTGAATTTTGGCTTGAACCTTGGAGATGCTGTCAGTCTGCACCGTGAAGGGCTCTTCCCATGCCAGCCGCTTGTTCTTGACGCCCAGTGTCACTCTGAGCCCCTTGAGAGGCGTGGTGGTTTCTCTGGCGCGGGGTGCTTCAGGACGCGCGCGAGGAGCGGTCTCTCGGGAGGTTGAGCTGGCGGTTCTGTTGGTACTACGCACGAACTTGTCGAGTTCGCGTTTCATGCTTTCTTCGAATTGGTCGACTGACATGTCACTCATCTGGGTAACCCCGTTTGATCAAAGGAATTCACATCTGAAGCAGCAGGGAGTCAACACACATAGGTGGTGATGACTTGCGAGATTTCGGTAAGGCGTGTCTTGCCGGTAAATTCAAATCTCACCGTACCGAGTGCCGAGAAATAGATCGTGAGCTCTGAATCAAGATCAAAGGTGCCGGAAGTTTCGATGGAATAGGTTTCAATCTTCTTGTAGGGGAGCGAGGTGAAATCTTTCTTGCTGCCGGTCAAGCCTTGAACATTGACAGCGATAATACGCTTGTTGGTAAACACGACCCCGTCACGCATTGATTTATAGGCTGAAATGATTTCTTCGCCCTCGATCAGCAGGTCATTGACGCGTTCGGCATATTCATCGTTCTGTTTGAGTTTAAAAAAGCCTTTATTATTGAAATCTATCATTGTATTACCTTGTGATTCGACAGTGCTGCCATCTGGGGATACTTCGCTAGCGCATGAGTAGGAGCCTTCCCTCGGCCTCTGGCGGGACATGCGGCTTTTTTCAGTATTAGGACTAGCATAATCCATCCCGCGCCAACGGAGTAGCCCCGCGCCCTGACACCAGAGCTCCGAGGCGATCAAGTGTGCTGCATGGCAGTGCAAGAAGGGAGAACGCGGAATGCACGCCGGCCTCTCTGGTCAGCATGACGCTTGCTGTCCGATCTCGGGAGGCCACCTTCCTTCACTCGGACGGCCAGACCTCTTCGAGACTTTGCAGAGCGGCTTCTACACAGGGCTCGTGTTGCTTGTCGTGACGCCACACCACACTCAAGGCACAGGGCAGGCGGGTATCCGGCACGATATTGAGGCCTCGTTCCTGGCGCTCGGCCAGCGCCAGTACATCGCGAGCCAGTGTCAGCCCGACGCCGGCGCGCACCAGGTCCAGCATGCAGACTTCCTGATCCACCTGCGCGACGCGGTGGGGTGTGCACTGACTGTCACGCATGGCATGCGCCAGCAGGCGTGAGTGAACGGAGTTTTCCGGCGTCACGATCCACGGCAGGGCGGCCAGGGAAGGCCAGTCAGTGTCCGTCAGGCGCGCTGACCAGCCGCTGGGGGCGAGAATGAAATAGTCGAAGAATGCCAGCTCGCGATAACAGAGGGAGTCATCGCGTGGGCCTTCTCCGGGGGGAGCGAGGTAGAAGCCGATTTCCAGTTCATTCTGGCGCAGCGCCTTGAGGACGCAGCCGCTCATGCCGTGATGGAGTTCCGTTTCCAGATTGGGTGCGCGTTCCAGAAGATGGCGCAGCAAGCTGCCCAGACGAATGAATTCCGGGTCGACGATGGTGCCGATGCGCAGCTTGCCGCGCACTGTGCTGTGCAGTGCCGCGGCGGCCTGCTCGAAGCCACGTGCGCTGGCCAAGGTCTTCTCGGCACTGGGCAGCAAGGCTTGGCCGTCGGCCGTCAACAACAGGCCATGGGGGTGACGCTCGAACAGGCTCAATCCCAGGCCTTCCTGCAATTGCTTGAGCTTGAGGCTGATCGCGGGCTGGGTGAGGTGCAACGCCTGCGCCGCTCGCGACACGCTGCCGGTGCGCGCCACGGTGACAAAGGCGTTGAGTCGGGACAGATCCTGCATCAGTGACATCCCTGTGTTTGGCATTTTCTGGCCGGCGAGACACGTGCTGCTGGCCCTGCATCACGCATTGTGGCCTGAATGCGTTCTCTGCCACCTATTGGCCATTAGTCGCGGTAAGCCGTGTTCACCCGGGACAGGCCTCGTGATCGAAGCGCCTGTCGCTGTCGAAATCTCTTCCTTTTTATTCATTGTAACTGATTGATTATAAGCGCTTAACTGTTGCTCTGGTTCTCGAGGGAAGTGGAGAAATGTCTGAGCGAAATCGGATATCAGCAATCGTTATATCTCACCCAAGAATTACTCAATTGCACCCTGCGCGTGGCGGCGTAATTTCATGAACACTTGCTGATGGCATGTCCTCGTTCGTCATAGACCAGGCGAAGGACCTTCAGCGCCAGACATGTGCATGACACAGGCTTATTCCTATAAAACACCGCCAGCGGAGATCAGCACCATGACGACAGCAGCCAACGCTATCCAGCATTTCATCAACGGCCAGGTGACTCGAGGCGACTCCAGCGTCACTCAGGATGTCTTCAATCCGGCCACCGGCAAGGTGACCGGTCAGGTCGCGCTGGCCCGTAACAGTGATGTCGATGCCGCCGTGGCTGCTGCCAACGCCGCTTTCCCGGCCTGGGCCGACACGCCGCCGATTCGCCGTGCCCGAGTGATGTTCAAGTTCCTCGCATTGCTCAACGAGCACAAGGACGAGCTGGCGGAGGCGATCACCCGCGAGCACGGCAAGGTATTCACCGACGCCCAGGGCGAAGTGGCACGCGGCATTGATATCGTCGAATTCGCCTGCGGTATCCCGCAGCTGCTCAAGGGGGATTTCACCGACCAGATCAGTACCGGCATCGACAACTGGACGATGCGCCAGCCGCTGGGCGTCGTCGCTGGCATCACGCCGTTCAACTTCCCGGTGATGGTGCCGATGTGGATGTTCCCGGTTGCCATCGCGGCAGGCAACAGCTTCGTGCTCAAGCCGAGCCCGCTGGACCCCAGTGCCTCGCTGATGATGGCGGACCTGCTCAAGCAGGCGGGTCTGCCGGATGGCGTCTTCAACGTGGTGCAGGGCGACAAGGATTCCGTCGAGGCGCTGATCGATCATCCCAAGGTGCGCGCCCTGTCCTTCGTGGGCTCGACCCCGATCGCCAACCTGATCTATGAGCGCGGAGCACGTCACGGCAAGCGCATCCAAGCACTGGGTGGCGCCAAGAACCACATGGTGGTGATGCCGGACGCCAATCTCGACAAGGCGGTGGATGCCCTGATCGGCGCGGCCTACGGCTCCGCCGGCGAGCGCTGCATGGCCATCAGTGTCGCGGTAATGGTGGGCGATGTGGCGGACACCCTGGTGCCGCGTCTGGCCGAGCGTGCCCGCGAGCTCAAGATCAAGGACGGCATGAATCTGGACGCCGAGATGGGCCCGATCGTCACCCGTCAGGCGCATGAGCGTATCTGCGGTTACATCGAAAAGGGTGTCGCGGAAGGCGCCGAGATGATCGTCGACGGGCGTGAGTTCACCGGCAACGACATCGGCGGCGACAGCACTGAAGGCTTCTGGATGGGCGGCACGCTGTTCGATCACGTCACGCCGGATATGACCATCTACAAGGAAGAGATCTTCGGCCCGGTCCTGGCCTGTGTCCGTGTGCCGGACGTCGCGACCGCCATCCAGCTGATCAACGAGCACGAATTCGGCAACGGCGTGAGTTGCTTCACCGAGAGCGGCAGTGTCGCGCGGGAATTCGGGCGCCGCATTCAGGTGGGCATGGTCGGCATCAACGTGCCGATTCCGGTCCCGATGGCCTGGCACGGTTTCGGTGGCTGGAAGAGCTCCCTATTCGGGGATACCCACGCCTACGGAGAAGAAGGGGTGCGTTTCTACACCAAGCAGAAGTCCATCATGCAGCGCTGGACGGATTCCATCGATGCCGGTGCCGAGTTCGCCATGCCGACGGCCAAGTAAGTCGCTCGCGACTGCGGTCATCTGCATTCTGGTTACCTACCAGCATACGCCAGCTGTCTGGAGAGGGACGCGTCATGTCAGACAACAAGAACAACCCGCATCGATCCCCGGAGGGCGAGCAGGACGCTCGCCCCGCCAAACCGGGCGACGATCTCTCTGAATTCGATTACATCATCGTGGGCGCCGGTTCCGCCGGCTGCCTGATGGCCAATCGTCTCAGCGCCAACCCTGACCACCGCGTGTTGCTGGTCGAGGCGGGCGGACGTGACAACTATCACTGGATTCACATTCCGGTGGGCTATCTGTACTGCATCAACAACCCGCGCACCGACTGGATGTTCCGCACCGAGCCGGACAAGGGACTCAACGGCCGTTCGCTGATCTATCCGCGCGGCAAGACGCTGGGCGGCTGTTCCAGCATCAACGGCATGATCTACATGCGCGGCCAGGCGCGGGATTACGATCACTGGGCCGAGGTGTCCGGCGACGACGAGTGGCGTTGGGAGCAGTGTCTGGCTGACTTCATGCGTCACGAGGATCACGCGCTACTGGATGACGGCGCCAGCAGTGATCCTGGGCAGCATGATTTCCACGGTCACGGCGGGGAATGGCGCGTCGAGCGTCAACGACTCAATTGGGAAGTACTGGATGACTTCGCCATTGCGGCCGAGCAGGCCGGCATTCCGCGCACCAAGGACTTCAACCGTGGCAGCAATGAAGGGGTGGCCTATTTCGAGGTCAACCAGCGGGCGGGTTGGCGCTGGAACACGGCCAAGGCCTTCCTGCGCCCGGCGCTCAAGCGCAGCAACCTGACCCTGTGGCATTCCACCCAGGTCAATCGTCTGCTATTTGCGGGCGGCGAGCAGGGCATGGGGGCTGAAACACGGGCTGGCACAGGGGCGACGGACGCAGCGAAGCAAGCCTCCGATCTGCGCTGCACGGGGATACAGGTCGTGCGTGATGGCAAGGTCATCAACCTCTCGGCGAAGCGTGAGGTCGTGCTGTGTGCCGGCGCCATCGGCTCGCCACATCTGTTGCAGGTTTCGGGCGTCGGGCCCAGGGCATTGCTGGAGGAACATGGCGTCGAGGTAGTGAAGGACCTGCCCGGCGTCGGCGAGAACCTGCAGGACCACCTGCAGATCCGTTCAGTCTACAAGGTCACCAATGCCAAGACCCTGAACGCCATGGCCAGCACCTTGCTGGGCAAGATGGGCATCGGCATGCAGTACCTGTTCAAGCGTTCCGGGCCGATGAGCATGGCGCCGTCGCAGCTGGGGGCCTTCACGCGCAGCAGCGATGACTACGCCCACCCCAATATCCAGTATCACGTCCAGCCGCTGAGCCTCGAGGCCTTCGGGCAGCCGTTGCATCCCTTCCCGGCGATCACCGCGAGTGTCTGCAATCTCAACCCCACTAGCCGTGGCACGGTGCGTCTGCAGAGCGCCGACCCGCGTCAGGCCCCAGCGATCGCGCCCAACTATCTGAGCACCGATGAAGACCGCAAGGTCGCGGCCGATTCCCTGCGGGTCACGCGGCGTATCGCCTCCCAGCCAGCCTTTGCGCGCTACAAGCCCGAGGAGATCAAGCCGGGGGTCGAGTACCAGACTGATGAAGAGCTCGCCAGGCTCGCCGGCGATATCGGCACCACCATCTTCCATCCGGTGGGCACCACGCGGATGGGGCGCGCTGATGACCCGATGGCGGTGGTCGACAGCCGTCTGCGTGTGCGCGGCATCCAGGGGTTGCGGGTGGCAGATGCCGGCATCATGCCGACCATCGTCAGCGGCAATACCAACTCGCCGACCCTGATGATCGCGGAGAAAGCCGCTGGATGGATTCTGGAGTCAGCTGTCGGAGGAGACTGATACGAGGCCCTGCATGTCCCCAATGCGTCAGCCAGTGCTGATCGCTCAAGGCCGGCTTGTCTGACCCTGAGCCTGCAGGGGGTAGCTTCCAGAGCATGAGAAGTGCTCAAGCGCTGAGCGTCTTATGACACGAGGTGAACGTCGAGGCTTCTGCGTGTGACGTTGGCGCATCGGCTGGCGAGACCCTCGCGAAGCAAGGAGCGGAAAGACTGCCGCGTCAGGTGCTGGCTTCTGCGTGACAGTCGCCGCTCATGAGCGCTTGAGACCCACAGGCCGCCGACATTGACGTGTCGGCGGCCTGTTCGCGTCTGGCGGAAACTTGGTCGAGGAAGGCGTTAAGAAGGTACGAGGGGGCGCGAGGATGTGAAGTGCGCAGTGCGAGATTAATGAATGAAATTCATGTTTGCATGAGAAAATACCGTGTCGCGATTCATGCTTTTCGCGGTTGCCGGGAAAGTATAATGCGCGTGGAATAAAAAATGTATAATGCCGCGCTCTTTTCATTACGAAAAATTATTGAATACAGCGAACTGCCCGAGCAAGAGCGACGTCTCGCCCCTCTTGCTCGGGCTTTCTCACTAAGGTGGTAGTCGTGCAAGAAGCAGTTCCCCCCGCCAGTGATGGCGATCATCTGGACCCGCGTGTCTTCATCCCCGCCGTATTGGTCATCCTGGCCTTCATCGGCCCGGTCATCCTGTTCCCGGATGCCAGCACCGCGCTGATCAATGCCGCTTTCTCCTTCGCCACCGGCAAGTTCGGCTGGCTGTATCTGGTGGCCGGCCTGAGCGTCGTCGGATTCCTCATCTGGCTGGCCTTCAGCCGCTACGGCAACGTCCGCCTGGGCGGGGCAGAGGACACGCCCGATTTCTCCTACTTCAGCTGGGTGGCGATGATCTTCACCTGCGGGATGGGGATCGCGATCGTCAACTGGGCGTGGGTCGAGCCGATCTACTACTACACCTCGCCGGCCTATCACGTGGCGGCCAAGAGCCGTGAGGCCGCGGAGTGGGCGCTGGCCTTCGGTCAGTTCCACTGGGGGCTGACGCCATGGGCCTTCTATTGCCTGCCGGGCCTGCCGATCGCCTACTCCATGTACGTCAAGAAGCGTGATGGCGTGCGTCTGTCCGTCGCCTCGCGCGGCGTACTGGGCCGTCATGCGGATGGCGCCTGGGGCGTGTTGCTGGATTCCATCGTTGTGTTCGGGATCGTCGGCGGCGTCGGCACCTCGCTGGGGCTGGCGGTACCGCTGGTATCTCAGCTGGTCAGTGGCATCCTCGGCATGGAAGCTAACTTCGGGCTGGAAGTCGCGGTGCTGTGCATCTGGACGGCGATGTTCTCCGCCAGTGTCTGGTTCGGCCTGGCCAAGGGCATCAAGATTCTCTCCGACGTCAACGTGATCCTGGCGATCTTCCTGCTGGCCTTCACCTTCATCGTCGGTGACTCGCAGTTCATGGTCGAAGGCTTCGTCAACAGCCTCGGCAAGACCCTGGGCAACTTCATCCCGATGAGCCTGTGGACCGACCCGGCGGGGGATTCCACCTTCTGGAAGGACTGGACCGTCTTCTACTGGGCCTGGTGGATCGCCTACGCGCCGATGGTGGGTCTGTTCGTGGCGCGTATCTCGCGCGGCCGTACCATTCGTGAGCTGATCATCGCGGAGCTGGTGTTCGGCTCGCTGGGAACCTGGGTATTCTTCGCGGTGTGGGGCGGTTACGCGCTGGATCTGCAGATCAGCGGCGCGCTGGACATCAAGGCGCTGCTGGACAGCGGCGGTATCCCGCTGGCGGTGGAAGGCATTCTGCAGACCCTGCCGTATGCCAAGCTGGTCACGGTGGCCTTCATCCTGCTGTGCTTCATCTTCCTGGCGACCACGCTGGACAGCTCGGCCTACGTGTTGGCCTCGGTGACCTCACGCAAGCTGTCCGGGTATCAGGAGCCCAAGCGCTCGTTCCGCTTGATCTGGGCCTTCCTGATTGCGGCCGTCGGGGTCGCGTTGATCCAGTTGGGTGGCCTGCAGACGGTGCAGACCTCGACCATCGTGGTGGCGCTGCCGATGATTCCGGTGATGCTGATTCTGGCGCTCTCGATGCTGCGCTGGCTCAAGAATGACTTCCCCAAGGAAGAGCTGAATCCGGTACTGGTCATCGATGACATGCCGGCCTTCCATCGCAAGCCGAAGAAGACGAATCGCCAGGCGTAACCGCGCTATGCGCTGAAAGAGACGGCGCAAAACCTAACGACAAGGGCCCCTCAACATGAGGGGCTCTTGTCGTTTCTGGCGTATGGAAACGCCTGACAAGGCGCAGGTTTGGCCAGGCTCAGGCCTACCATGCCCAGCCCTTCGCTCGGCCACGTCTCTCGTTCATTTCTCTCGGTTATTCCAGCCAGGGACGATCAAGTCCTACAGCGCTTGGCAAGAGGTGCTCAACAGTAGGCTCTCAAGCAGGCGGACGGCAGCGGACGACAAGGCAAAAAGGGGAGTGGGCGGATGGTGGGGCTTCATCCGTGTGTATTCGTGGTGGGCGACGGCCAGCATCGAGTATCCAGAGCCGCTCGGATTGGATGACAGGACGCAACAATCCTGGCCTGAACGTCTGGCCCTCAGGCCTTGGGTTGGCGGTCTCTTGCTGGGCGATTTATGAGGTAGGAGTTTGTATCTGACCTGAAAACCGCAGCAGCTCGACACCTGTATGCATGAACATGCAGTAAGTTGTGCACGTCGTGCCGGATGCCACCTCGGGTTCCTCGTTGGCGGGATGAATCAACTGGTGCTTATATTGCAACACGTTAGGTTTTCGCTATTCCCTGGTTAGCTTTTATTTATTTTTGCTATGGGAGCTTCTCGCCAATACTCCTCGCCCCGTTACTCCCTGATTTAACGAGGAATTTGCGAGGTGCTGAACGTACGTTTTCCCATGAAGACCCTGACGGCCGTGATGGCGCTGGGCCTTTCTGCCAGCAGTCTGGCGCAGCAGGAAGTGATGACTCGCTCCAATGGTGCGCCGGTAGGCAACAACCAGAATTCCCTGACCGCCGGCCCGAACGGCCCGACACTCCTGCAGGACCACCACCTGCTGGAGAAGCTGGCGCACTTCGAGCGCGAGCGCATTCCGGAGCGTGTCGTCCACGCTCGCGGTACCGGTGCCTACGGTGAGTTCCGTGCCACCGCGGACCTCACCGACCTAACCGTCGCGGCACCTTTCCAGGACAAGGGCCAGGTGACGCCGGTCTTCGTGCGCTTCTCCAGCGTGATCAACAGCAAGGGCTCGCCGGAAACCCTGCGTGACCCGCGTGGCTTCGCCGTCAAGTTCTACACCGAGCAGGGCAACTGGGACATCGTGGGCATCAACTTCCCGGTGTTCTTCATCCGCGATGCGATGAAGTTCCCGGACATGATCCATGCGCTGAAGCCGGACCCGCGTACCAACCTGCAGGACCCGAATCGCTACTTCGATTTCTTCAGCCATATCCCCGAAAGCACCAACATGCTGACCTACCTCTACTCGCCGCTGGGGATTCCGACCAGCCTGCGTGAGATGGATGGTTCTGGCGTGCATGCCTTCAAGTTCGTCAATGCCGAAGGCGACTGGAAGTACGTGAAGTTCACCTGGAAGTCGCGTCAGGGCAACCACGGCATGACGCCGCAAGAAGCCGCCAAGGTGCAGTCCACTGACTTCAACCATCTGACCGATGACCTCTACACCCATCTGGATGCCGGCGATGACCCGGTCTGGGATCTCTATATCCAGACCCTGGATCCCAGCCAGCTGAACAGCTTCGATTTCAATCCGCTCGATACCACCAAGTTGTGGCCGGAAGACCTGATTCCTGCCCGCAAGGTCGGTGAGCTGACGCTGAATCGTACGCCGGACAACTTCTTCCAGGAAACCGAGCAGGCGGCCATGTCGCCGGCCAACCTGGTGCCGGGTGTCGAGCCGTCCGAAGACCGCATGCTGCAGGGGCGTCTGTTCGCCTACGCCGATGCCCAGCGTTATCGCCTGGGGGCCAACTTCATGCAGCTGCCGGTGAATGCGCCCAAGAATGAGGTGCACAACAACCATCAGGACGGCGCGGGTTACTCCAAGCCGCGTTCCGGCTCCATCAACTATCAGCCGAGCCGCAACGCCGACTCGCTGGTGGATGACAGCCAGTACGAGTACAAGCGCTACACCCTGAATGGCACCACCCAGCAGCAGCCGATCGGCAAGCAGCAGAACTTCGCTCAGGCCGGTGAGCTGTATCGCTCCTTCTCCGAGCAGGATCAGGACGCTCTGATCCAGGCGCTGGGGACTGACCTGGGCAAGGTCAAGAACGAGGAGATCCGCGAGATCATGGTCAGCCACTTCTACCAGGCCGACCACGAATACGGTGAGCGTCTGGCCGAGGTGGCAGACGTCGACATGGATGACGTTGAAGAGCTGATCGAGGACTGAGACATCTGAGGCAGCGGCTGAAAGCAAAGCGTATGAAGAAAAGCGTGATGCGATCGCGATCAACCGCTGCCCGGAAGTCCCGGACCTGTTTCACCCGGCAGGGGAGCTTGCGCTCCTCTGCCGGCCGCAACACGAGCGCAACATGTGCGCCAGACGAGCTCAACACGAGCGAAAGACCAGAGAGGAGCGCAAGATGCATACGATGCGAGCCACAGACCCCAGCGGGCAGCAACACGGCCTGGGCAGAAGATGGCTGGCGGTGTTGGCCAGTCTGCTGATGATGGTGATGGCAGGGCAGGCTGTCGCGGCTGGCGACATCGATATCTTTGACGCCGCACGCGACGGCGACAATGCCGCGATTCGGAAATATGTTCAGCAGGGCGGTGATCTCTCGGTCACCAATTCCCGCAGCTATACCCCTTTCATTCTCGCGGCCTACTACGGGCATACCGACACCCTGGCGCTGCTGAAGTCTGCCGGAGCTGACGCCTGTGCACTCGATGAGAAGGGCAGCAATGCCTTCATGGGCGTGGCATTTCGCGGCTTTGACGAGACAGCCAGATGGCTGATCGCCAATACCGACTGTGATGTGAATCATCGCAATTACAGTGGCCAGACGGCGCTGATGATGGCGTCTCTGTTCGGCAATGAAGACATCATCAAGCTGTTGCTGCAGGCAGGTGCCGACCCCTCGATCCAAGATGCGCGTGGCAATACTGCGCAGTCATTGGCGGCGGCCCAGGGCCTGTCACGTATCGTGACATTGGTGAAGTTCAATATGTGAGGTCAGGCGTGACCAAGGGTGCCGGTGAAGCCTGTTCGGGGAATCTATCGGCTGACAACGCGCTTGGCTCACAGGCCCTTGGCTCACAGGCCCTTGGCGCCACCAACCCGACGTTCTATCGATTTCACGTTCCATCAATCTTGAGCTCTATCAATCTGACGTTCAGTAAAGTGCAAGTCTTGCAGATCTGACCAACCCAACCCAACGCAAAAGACGAGAAGTGACATCATGAAAGCCATGAAAGTACTGTGTGTGACAGCTGCGCTGTGTGCTGTGAGCAATGCGGCATTTGCCGACAATGGCGAAAGCGATATCCGTGTCCGTGAGGCATTGAGCGAGAGCCGTATCATGGGGCAGGCGCAGCCGGCCGAGCGCAGCACGCAAGTCTATGTGGAAAGCGGCATGAGCGTGGCGGCAGGCAGGGTGCAGCACGCCTTGAGTGAAGAAGGCAGCCGCGAACATGCTCGCAAGTGGGCCATTGAAGACAAGAATCACGCGACGGATTTCGTGAATGATGCCGGCAAGAGTGTCCCCGCCACCCGCATCGAACATGCCTTGAGCGAGAGCGCCTGACAGCCGATATCACCTCCGGGATGGAGTGTGCGTGACATCATGGTCGAGTCTTTCTGAGCGCTAGCTGCCAGCCAGCAATGATCAGTACGACACAATAACGTGAAGCCCGCCATTTGCGGAAAGACGCTTGACCATGACGATGTCATCTTGCTCCCGGAACCGGCAGGAACCCTTCAGCAAGGATTCTTGTTGAACCACGCGTTCAATCGCTGACGCCAGAATGTCTTCAATCGGCGTGATTCAGCGGATCAGAGTCCTTGCTCGAGCGCTCCTCGCGCCTATATCACTACCGACTGCCCCAGTGTTGTGCCCTGATCAGTCCTTTACGCATCTCACCGAGAACATGCCATTCTTGCCAAGTGTCGCTCGGCGGATCTCGCCCTTGCGCGGATTCCACCAGGATTAGGCCAGTGTTCTGGCAAACGCTTTCGTCGGCGCTGCCTCACTGCGGGTCCAGAATTCGGCGTAGGCGCCTTGGGTGATATACCAGCCCTTCCACTTCACGCCCGCCGGTCTGGCAGAAAAGCCGGTGAGATTGATGCGCGCCTGATCGAAGGACGTCAACAGGGAGTCGGGTTGAGTCGCCTTGAGCGTGATGGCGATATCATGATCGCCACGCCAGCCCGTCGAGTCGATCTCCTTTTCTGCAATTCCGATGGCGCGTTCCAGCGCTTTCCAGTCCTCATCCGAGGCGACTCTCCAGCCCGCCGGGCAAAGATTGCGTGCATCACTGACATCGTGCCAGTCATATAGACGGCCATATGACAACAGGTTGTCTGGGTCATCCTCAGGGATGAATGCCGTCCGGATGGGCGAGCCATCCTGAAAGCGAGTCGTTCTAAGGTTGTCGGCAAGCCAGGTCTGATCACCAATCTTCACGCTGCGATAGGTATTGCCTTCACTGTCCTGAATCGAGGTCTCCGGCTGGATGAACTCGTCATAAAGGCTGTTGGCAAACGACATGTTCGGAATCATCATCAGAAGACCTGTCACTACCAGTGATACATTCATGGGATTCGCCTCCCTGAAGGTGGCGGGAAGGTCGGTGGTCGGCTCAAGGTCAAATCGGCCAGCTCAACTGCGTTGCCTTCTCCGAGACTTGCCATAACCGGGTCATGAGGCTCTTCTCCAGAACGAATGCCCCCAATTCGCACTCGCCCACCGGCCCGCCGAAATTCATCAGCCCCGTCGGGCCATGGTAGGCCCGCTGCCTGAGGGTCTCCTCGGTGGCGCACATGACTTCCGGGTAAGCGCCTTTCTCCGCCGTCTGCGCCATGCCCGTCTTCACCATCACTGCCCAGCTGAGTCGAGTCGCCAGATTGGCGTTGTCACGAATCAGTGAGGTATTGGACGCGCCCGGATGGCAGACAAAGACGTTTACCTGGCGGTCTGCCGCCTCAATCCTGTCCTGCAATTCATAGGCGAACATCATCTGCGCCAGCTTGCTGTGGCTATAGACCTTGTTCGGGTGATAGTTGTGCTCCCAGTTCATGTCATCGAACTGGATGGTTTTCAGGCCCATCTTGTGGCCTTCACTGGAGACCACGACGATCCGCCCGTTGGAGGCATCGATACGCTCGAACAGCAGCCCGCACAGCAGGAAATGCCCGTAGTGATTCACGCCCAGCTGACTTTCGAAACCGTCGACGGTGAGTTGCTGTCGGGAAACCTGGGCGATGGCGCCATTGCAGATGAGGGCATCGATCTGCGGGACCTCCTCCAGCACTTCCGCGGCCGCTCTGCGTACGCAGGCCAGTTCCGCCAGATCCATGCGTATATGACTGACATTCGCCGCGGGGCCAAACTCCTCTTGCAGCGCCGCGATGGCCGCCTCTGATCTGGTCGGGTTGCGATTCAGCATCACGACGGCGGCACCCTTGCTCAGCAATATGCGCGTCGCCTGAAAGCCCGCGCCGCTATTGGCGCCGGTGATGAGATAGGTCTTGCCGACGAGCGAGCCGATTCTGTCCGGGGTCCAGCCCTTGGGGCCAAATGGGGTGTTGCGAGTCATGGTCAAGATCCTGATGGCAGGTATGCGGCGGTTGCGCTTTGGTCATGTCAGGGGAGCACACGAGAGCTGCGTCTGGCTTTGCGTACGGTCGTGTCCTGTGAGCCTTGCGTGTCTGGTGCGTGTTTGCTGAAGAGACACTATAAGTATCGCTAATGACGATATATAGGCGCTATAGTCGCTAAAACTTGCCTATTCGTATCGGAAGGAGAGGAGGGTGCGGCATCCGCGAACGGGAGCGCTGGTGGCTGCGACAGAGTGAGTGAGTCACACCACGAGCAGCCTGTTTTGTGCGCCAGGCATGAAAAATCCCGCCTCGAGGGGCGGGATTTCACGAGACGGGGTTTCATTGGGCGGGAATTGAGGGAGAAGACGCGACGATGTCTAGTACTGCGCAGCGAGCTTTTAGTTCCGCGCCGCGAGCTTCTGGGAAATCTGCGCCACCAGTCTCGGCAGCTCGCGCGCATGGTGCATTCGCAGTGCGCCACGCGGCGTTTCATGGCCGTCGTCGTGATGGGCGAAGTGGATGACCTGCATGCCGGCATCCAGCCCTGCCTGTACCCCAACGATGGCATCATCGATCACCACACAATGTGATGGCGAAAAGCCCATCTGCTCGGCTGCGAGTCGATAGATACGCGGGTCCGGCTTCCACACGCCCAGGGTATAGGCGCTGTAGATATGGCCATCGAAGAAGCGCGCCAGGCGTGTGGTATCGAGCGCCAGACGCACCTTGCGCTCAGGCCCGTTGGACACCACGCCACAGGGGTAGCCTTCAAGCTCCATCAAGGCGGCTGACATGCCGGGCATCGCCGTCAGGTGTGCCTTCATCATCTCTTCCAGCAGGGCGCGCATCTCGCCTTCCATGCGCCGTGTGGGGGCTTCTTCCAGAACGCCATGAACTGCCTCCAGCGTGCGCACGATGCTCATGAAACGCATGCCGCGAAACTCGTTCATGTAGCGGTCGCTGGTAAACGGCAGACCATAGCGGGGCAGGGTGCTGGACATGGCCTCGGCGAGGAGGATTTCGCTATCAACCAGGGTGCCATCGGAATCAAACAGCAGGCAGAGTTCAGCCATCGATGCCTCTCGTGGGCGTCAGGAATGTGTGGTCTTCGACCTTAGCAGGTTCCCGCTCGCTGTCACCATGTCACGCAGCAAGAGTTGCCGAAAGCGCGCTTGGCAGTGGAGGGAAGCGTGATAGGCATATGAGATTTTCGGCATTAAGATGAGAATGCTTCTCGATCATGTGTTTGTTGACAGTATCAACTATCTGCCAATATAGTTGACCTATACCAACCATATGGTGAGTGACACATGAGTCAGACATCACTCAATGATGTGCTGCATCAGCTGATGCATGTCTATCGCAGGCAGCTTCGCTTGGGCATCCAGCGCTACCAGCTTGATCTGCCTGTCACGCACATTCGGGTGCTGAAGGGCATTGGTCGTACCTCCGAGTGTACGGCGCACAAGATCGTGCAGCATTTGGGGCAGGACAAGGCGCGCGTGACGCGGGTGCTCAATGAATTGTTGACGGCGGGATTGATCATCAAGACGGAAAATCCGCAGGACCGTCGCAGCCTGTTTCTCGCCCTTACCGAGGCGGGCCACGACATGCTCAAAGAGATTGAAGCCCTGGAAGATGAGACCGCTCAGCGGATGGCGGGAGACCTCAGCGATGAGGAGGTCGCCACATTCATGAAAACGGCATCTGCCATGATCCACAATACAAGCGAGTGTGAAGCACGCGATGCTGAACAACTTGAAGGCGTTTGCCAGAGGAGTGCGCAAGATGGGTAAGCCCGCAATGCGAGAGCTTGAAGTGATTCGTTCCACCCCGGTGACGGAGCATATGCTGCGCGTCACCTTGGGCGGGGAGAATATCGGCTCCATTCCCGAGGGGCAGGAGAGCGCCTATATCAAACTGGTGTTTCCGCGCGGGGAAGGCGAGCGCCCGATGATGCGCACCTATACCATTCGTCATCACCGTTCGACCGAGATCGATGTTGATTTTGCGCTGCACGATCACGCCGGCCCGGCATCTGCCTGGGCCGTCAGCGCCCAGCCGGGGGACCGCATCACCATCGGCGGCCCGGGGCCAAAGAAGCTGATCAACATGGAAGCCGACTGGTTCCTGCTGGCGGGTGACATGACGGCCTTGCCGGCGATCAGCGTCAATCTGGCCGAGCTACCGGCCCAGGCGCGCGGTCACGCCGTCATCGAGGTGACCAGCGAAGCCGATATCCAGACGCTTGAGCATCCTGCCGGCATCGAGCTGCACTGGGTCATCAATGCGCAACCGGACCCGAGCGGCCAGCCGCTGCTGGACAAGATCGCCTCCTTGCCGAGCCTGGAGGGCCAGGTGTCTGTCTGGGCGGCCTGTGAATTCGGCAGCATGCGAGCGCTGCGTGCTCACCTCAAGCAGGTGCATGAGATCCCCAAGTCCCACTTCTATGTCTCCAGCTACTGGAAGATCGGGCAATCAGAAGACGGTCACAAGCTGGCCAAGCAGCAGGACGCCGAGGCGGAAGGGGCGTGATCACGCCACCTCTGTGATCGCCTTGAGGTCTCTGAGCAAGTGAATGAGCTGCTTTTCCCCAATGCCCTGATGCACGCCTGCATCAGGGCATTTCGTTGTCGCAATGAAGCCCTGTCCCTGTAGATAGCCGTGCGTAATTTGAAGGGATTGCCGTGTCACTTGAAAGGGTGGCGGGCCAGATAATCCTGAGTGTGCTCAATGAAATGGCGGATCCGAAGCGGCAGCACGGCATGATGTTGATAGACCAGATGGATGTCGGCATTGGGCAATTGATACTCCTCGAACAGTATCTTGAGTTCTCCCGCCTCGACATAAGGCGCCACATCCCATTCCGCTCGCAGCACGATTCCGCGGCCATCCAGGGCCCAGCGAAGAGCGCTTTCCCCATCATTGGTGGACAGGCTGCCGCCCACCTTGACGCTACAGGTTTCCTCACTGCCCTGAAATTTCCAGATGCTCCATGAGTCCCGATTCTGATGCAGGGTGATGCATTCGTGGTTGGCCAGTTCATCGGGATGCTGCGGGCACCCGTGGCGGGCAAGGTAATGCGGAGAGGCACAGACGATGCGGCGGTGTGAGGCGATCTTGCGCGCATGCAGATTGGAATCGGGCAGCTCGCCGAATCGAATGGCGACGTCAAAGGCACCATCGACCATGGCGTGCGGGATGTCGGAAAGATGCAATGTCACCTCGACCTGCGGATACGCCTGAACGAAGCCCGAGATGATGGGCGCCATGTACTTGCGCCCGAAGCCCAGCGGGGCGTTCACCTTTAGTCTTCCTCTTACCTGCCCCTCATGGCGGGAAAGCTGCTCTTCCATCTCCAGCACCTGGCTCAAGGTCTGTTCCGCATGGCGCTGATATATCTGGCCTTCGGGCGTGAGGCTCATGGAGCGCGTGCTGCGGTTAAATAATTGAATCTTGAGTCTTTTTTCAATGTTTGCCAGTCGCTTGCTGACGGCTGCCGGACTGATGTCCAGCACGCGGGCGGCGTTGGACATGCTGCCTTCCCGACAGAGCGTCAGGAAGAAATCGAGTTCTGTGAGCGATTGCATTTTCAACTTCCTGGTTGAAGGTGTTGTGAATGCTAGTGCATTGTCGGCTCGGTTGCTCGCTGGCTAGTGTGTGATCACGCCTTGATTCACCCACCCCAATGACAAGAGAGCCTACATCATGAATAGCCACCGTATTGCAGTCATCCCGGGCGATGGTATCGGTCTTGAAGTCATCGAAGCCGGCAAGCGTGTGCTGGAAGTGCTGGCGGAAGACAATACCGACGTCACCTTCGACTTCGTCGACTTCGACTGGAGCTCCGAGCGGTACCTCAAGACTGGCCAGTACATTCCGGATGGCGGCATCGAGGAGCTCAAGACCTTTGATGCCATCTATTTCGGCGCCGTAGGCAGCGAAAAGGTGCCGGATCACATCTCGCTGTGGGACCTGCGCCTCAAGATCTGTCAGGGGTTCGATCAGTACGCCAATGTGCGCCCCGCCCGTGTTTTCCCGGGGATCACCAGCCGTCTTCAGCAGGCGGAGGATATCGACTGGGTCATCATTCGCGAAAACAGTGAAGGGGAATACTCCGGGAATGGCGGCCGTGTCCACCAGGGGCTTCCGGAGGAGGTGGGGACTGAAGTCTCGATCTTCACTCGCAAGGGCATCGAGCGCATTCACCGCTTCGCCTTTGAAATGGCGCAGTCCCGTCCGCGCAAGCATCTCACGCTGGTGACCAAGTCCAATGCCCAGCGCCACGGTATGGTGTTGTGGGACGAGATCTTCTTCGAAGTCGCCAAGGACTACCCGGACGTCACGATCACGCGTGAACTGGTCGACGCCATCACGACACGCATGGTCCTCAAGCCCCACATGCTAGACGTCATCGTCGCGACCAACCTGCATGCCGATATCATTTCCGATCTCGCTGCGGCTCTGAGCGGCAGCCTGGGGATTGCCCCGACCGCCAACCTCAATCCGGAAGGCACCTTCCCCTCCATGTTCGAGCCTATCCACGGCTCTGCCTTCGATATCACCGGCAAGGGCATCGCCAATCCGGTGGGCGCCTTCTGGACGGCCGTCATGATGCTGGAGCATCTGGGTGAGACGGCTCTGGCCAAGCGCCTCATGACCGCCATTGAAGAAGTGGTCGCTTCGGGTCTGCATGCGCCAGATCTGGGCGGCAGCGCCACCACGCGCGAGATCACCGATGCCGTCTGTGAACGGGTTCGCGCGATTCGTTAGAGCGCCGCCATCGCCTGACGCAGTCCTTGCAGCATCCAGGGGGCAGGAACGCCATGCCTGCCCCCTGCGCGTGAAGGTTCCAACCACAAGGATAATAAAATGGACGCGCAACTTCTGACGCTGGCCATTCTCATGGTCGCGATCGTACTGTTCGTCTCGGAAAAGATTCCACTTGCCCTGACTGCCATGCTGGTACTGATCAGTCTCGTGCTGGGCGACATCCTCACGCCAGAGGAAGCCTTTTCCGGGTTCATCAACAAGAACGTGATTCTCTTCTGCGCGATGTTCGTCGTCGGCGGTGCCTTGTTCGAAACCGGCATGGCCAATCGTATCGGTGGCATCGTGACGCATTTCGCCAAGACAGAGCGACAGCTGCTGCTGGCCATCATGCTGGTGACAGCGATTCTGTCCGGCTTTCTGTCCAATACCGGCACGGCTGCCGTCTTGATTCCTGCGGTGGTCGGCATCGCCAGTCGCTCCGGGATTCGCCGCTCCAAGCTTCTGATGCCGCTCGCCTTCGCTTCGGCAATGGGCGGTAATCTGTCCTTGATCGGGGCACCTGGCAACCTGATCGTCGACAGCACCTTGAGCAAGATGACCGATGGCGCTCAGTCCTTCGGTTTCTTCTCCTTTGCGATGATCGGCATTCCGATGATGATCTTCGGCCTGCTGTACTTCCTGACCATCGGCTACAAGCTCCTGCCGGATCGTCCCGGCGGCGATGGGGTCGAGATGTATGACGAGCAACCGACCATGGCCCCGCTCTGGAAGCAGTACCTGGCGTTGGGTGTGCTGGTGCTCACCATCCTGGCGATGGTCTTTGATGACGTGATCGGTTTCCCCATGCATGTCATCGGTGTCACGGGGGCGCTGCTGCTGGTCTTGACGGGGGTCATGAAGGAGCGGCGTGCGCTGGATACCATCGACTCCCGCGTCATATTCCTCTTCGCAGGCATGCTGCCTATGGCCATCGCAATGCAGAAGACGGGGCTGGGCACGATGATGGCGGAGCATGTGGTCGCCTATCTGGGCGAAGCCCCATCACCGCGCGTTTTGCTCAGTGTACTGTTCGTGATATCCGCGGGTCTCTCGCAGTTCATGTCCAATACGGCCACGACAGCCCTGTTGGCCCCTATAGGCGGTGCGATCTCGGTGGGATTGGGCGCTGACCCCAGTGCGGTATTGATGGCGATCTGCATCGGCGGCTCCTGCGCCTTTGCAACGCCGCTGGGCATGCCGGCCAACACCATGGTGTTGGGGATCGGGGGATATCGCTTCAATGATTACGTCAAGGCGGGCCTGCCTCTGGTGGTCGTGGGCTATCTGGTCAGCGTCGTATTGCTGCCCATCATCTGGCCTTTCTATCCGGCCTGAC
>MDTG01049046.1_pt1 | contig 20113 bp, 19 predicted proteins | sample 811421 | NCBI WGS metagenome assembly MDTG01 (sample SAMN05326645, study PRJNA326480) | marine metagenome | isolation source: seawater | place: Pacific Ocean: South East | collected 2011
CGTGGTCCTGGCCAGCGTCGGCCGCGCCCTCACGACCCCGCTCGGAGTCGGGCGGGGGGAGGGGCTGGGCCGCAGCAGCGTGAAGAGCGCCCAGCCGAGCAGCCCCAGCGCCGCGACGACCGGGAGCAAGAGCGCCCAGGGCACCCGCCGCAGGGCCGCGCGCGGGGCGCCGCTCGCGCTCGAGGCGCTGGGTCGACGCCCGTCGAGGAAGGCGCTCAGGTCCTCGGCGAAGGCGTCGCCCTCGCTGTAGCGGAACTCCGGGTCGCGCTCGAGGGCTCGCCGACAGATCGCGACCAGGGGCGGCGGGAGGTCCGGCCGCACCCGGCGCGGGTCCGGTCGCTGCTGGTCGATCTGGGCGGCCAGCTCCACCAGCGAGTCGCCCTTGAAGGGCAGCTCGTCGGTCAGGCACTGGTAGAGGATCACGCCCAGGCCCCAGGTGTCGGCGGCCGCGCCGGACTCGCCGCGGAAGGCCTCCGGCGCCATGTAGTGAGGCGTGCCCAGCATGGCCCCGGTCCGCGTCAGGCGCTCGACCCCGGCGCTGGCCGCCAAACCGAAGTCGGCCACCAGGGCGCGCCCGCCCTCGTCGACGAGCACGTTCTCGGGCTTCACGTCGCGGTGGACCACCCCCTGGGCGTGGGCATAGCCCAGCCCGCGGGCCGCGTCGCGCAGCAGCTCCAGGCGCCGCCGCAGGGGCACCTCGGGCAAGACCTCCTCCAGGGTCCGCGCGCCGGCCACGAGCTCGTAGACGAGGAAGGGCAGCCCCTCGAGCACGCCGGCCGAGTGGACGCGGAGCACGTTGGGGTGGCTGAGCGCGGCGGTCAGCTGCCCCTCGCGCACGAAGCGGGCCTGGCGGCGCGAGTCCGCGCCCAGGATCAGCTTGAGGGCGACCTCCCGCTCGGCGCCCGGGTCCCAGGCGCGGTAGACGATCCCCATCCCCCCCTTGCCGAGCACGCCCAGCAGCTGGAAGGGACCCCGCGGCCCGAGGGGGAAGGGCGCCCCCTGAGGCAGGTTCTGTCGCCCGAAGTCAGAGCCCGCTCCGCTCACTCCGCCACGATAGCGGGACCCAGCGCTCAGCGCGGACGGGCGAAGCGGATCGGTTCGGAAGGCAGGCAGGCCTCCTCGAGCAGGGTGTAGGACCAGGTGGTCACGCAGGTCCGCGAGGCCACGGGCTCGATCCGCTCGCCCCCACCGCGCGGGACTCGGCCCAGGTAGGTCTGCTGACAGCGCGCGAAGGAGAGCCTCCCCTCGGCGTAGCGAGACTCACCGGCGAACTCCCAGCGATCGCGGGTTTGCGAATACCACCCCGTAGCGAGCGTGCGCAGCGCCGTGGGGAAGGTTCCGCGCAGACGATAGCTCTCCCCCGCCAGCTTCCAGGGGAGCTCGGGAGCCGGCGGGCCGCGCACGTGGGTCAACCCGTCGAGGCAGGCCTGAATGAAGCTGTCCCGAAAGGCGGTCCGCACCAGGAACGTGAAGTTGGCGAAGATCGGGTTCTCCGAGATCGGTCCAGCCAGGATCGCCTCGCCGATCGCGCCCACCCCCGACAAGGAGGCGACGTCCCCCGAGCGTGGGTCGAGCTGGACGCCGAAGGTCCGCCCCAAGCTCGCCCCCAGCGCCTCGAGGGGGTGACCCTCGACGGGCTCGGCGGTGTCGTAGACCACGTCTCCTGGGGTCCCGCTCGGCTTGAAGCTCGCCCGCACGCGCAGCACCTGCAGCGCGCAGAGCCAGAGCTCTCCCGCGCGCCCCTCGACCTCGACGCCCAGGTCGAGGTCGAGCTTCGCCACGCCCGCCGCGACCTCGTCGAGGTGCGCGCGGAAGGCCCAGCGCTGCCCCTCGCTCAACTCCCACAGCGGCGGCGGGACCCGCGGAGTCGGCGTGGCCAGGTCCTGGCTCGCCTGGGCCTCGGGGCTCGGGCTCGACCTCGGGTCGGGGAGGGGCAGGGCCGCGCTGTAGGCGAGCCCGCCCAGGAGGGCCACGGCGCCGAGCACGAGCAAGGCCAGGCTCCCCCGCCAGACTCCCTCGCGCGCCCGCTCGACCCCCAGCCGCTCCTCGGCCTCGGTCCGCTCACCCGCGAGGAAGCGCTCGAGGTCGTCGCGCAAGGCCGCCGCGCTGGGGTAGCGCTCGGCTGGGTCGTGCGCCATAGCGGTCAGCGCGATCGCCTCCAGCGCGGGGTCCACCCCGGGCCGCCTCTCACTCGGCGGAGCCAGCTGGCCCCGCAGCACGGCCGCCAGGATTTGGATCTGGGCCGAGTATTCCCCTTCGTAGGGGGGGACGCCCGCCAGGAGCTCGTAGAGGATCGCGCCCAGCCCGTAGACGTCGCAGCGCTCGTCGAGCTCCTTGCCACCCCCGGCCTGCTCGGGCGCCATGTAGTGCGGCGTGCCGATGGGCAGCCCGCTCTGGGTCAGGGTCTCGGCGTCCAGCTCACGCGCGAGCCCGAAGTCGAGCACGACCGGCCGCCCGTCGGGGCGCACGAGCACGTTGTGGGGCTTGAGGTCGCGGTGGATCACGCCCTCCGCGTGGATCGCGGCCACGGCGTCGGCCAGCGCGCGCAGCGCCTCGCCGATCTGGCGCGGGCTCCAGTCGCCGCGCTGGCATACGCGGGTCAGCTCCTCGCCCTCGACCAGCTCCAGGAGCAGGTAGGGGCCCTGCTCGGCGCGCCCCAGCTCGTGCACCCGGATCACGTGAGGGTGGCGGATCCGCGCCAAGAGCTCCGCCTCACGCCAGAAGCGCTCCAGCGCGGTCCGGCTGGCGAGGTGCTCGTGGATCAGCTTCAGCGCGAGGCGCCGCTCGACCCGCGGGTCGGCCACCTCGAGCACGGTCCCCATGCCGCCCATGCCGAGCACTCGCTGGACGGGGAAGGGACCGATCTGTCGCGGCGGCTGCTGCACCCGCGGATCCTACGGGCGCCGAGCTGGGAGCGGCGAGTCGGGAGAGCGCAGCTGGGCCGCTCGCGCCTCTCGGCGCGGCTACCGGGAGGGAGGAAGATCACTAGGCAGCACTGGAGCGGGGGCAGGCCGGCCAGGCACCCTGCGCAAACGACTTAGGCGCCGCTAAACCCCTGCGCCTCAGGGGCGTCATCCTGGCGACGAGATGGAGCTTGGCTCCGCAGGTCCGCCCTCGGCGGGTATCCTGAGCCCCAGATCCAAACCCAGACTCTGGAGACGACTCCCATGATCCAAGGCCTCCGAATGCAGCGCGCTACCCGCCGCACGCGTCGCGCCTTCACCCTCGTCGAGCTGATGGTCGTGATCGCGATCATTGGCCTGCTCGCCACCGTCGTGACGGTCAACGTCATCGGCCAAATGGAGGGCGCCAACGTGGCGAAGGTCAAGGCCGACATGAAGGCCATGAAGGACGCCATGAAGCTCTTCAAGGTCCACATGGGCTACTGGCCCAACGGGATCCAGGACCTGATGCAGGCGCCCGGCAACCGCGCCAGCCGCTGGAAGGGCCCCTACCTCGACGAGCAGCCCAAGGACCCCTGGGGCGGCGATTACATCGTCGAGCCCGGCAACCCGCCCAAGATCGTGACCCTCGGCGCCGACGGCAGCCAGGGCGGCGAGGGAGAGGCCCGCGACCTCGACTCGGAGACGATCAACCAGGAAGAGGAGTAACCCTCCGTGCGGGGCCGCCGCTTCACGCTCGTCGAGCTGATGGCCGTCATGGCGATCCTCGCGATCGTCATGGTGGCGGTGGTCCCCGCCCTGGACGGCATGGCGCCGGGGTCGCGCCTCGACGCGGGCGCCCGCCACGTGGCGAGCACGATCGAGGCGGCCCAGTCGGAGGCGATCGGGCAGCGCAAGGAGTTCGTGATCGCCTACGACTTCGACCAGAACGCCTACTGGATCGTGCTGCCCCAGCGGGCTGACGCCGACCCGAGCCAGGAGGAGCAGGGCTCCTCGCTCCTCGGCGGGGCCGAAGAGGAGATGAGCGCGCTCAAGCGGCCCGAAGACGACATGGAGCACGGCAAGGCGCCGCCCGACCCCAACAAGCAGAACAGCGAAGAGGGGCGCGAGCAGCAGGCCGAAGAGCTGCCCGACTACGTCGACCGCGACAACCTGGAGCCGACCAAGCTCCCCGACGACGTCGAGTTCGAGGTGATCGTGATCGACGGCGAGGAGAAGCGCGACGGGATCGTCTACATCAGCTTCGACAAGAGCGCTGGCACCGGCAGCCACGTGGTCGGGCTCAAGCTCGCCGACGAGCTGACGCAGGACAGCGACCGTCATGGCGAGAAGTGGGTGCTCTTCAACGCCCTGACCCGCACGATCGAATACCACGAGCAGCGGCCCCAGATCCCGACCCTCGAGCCCGAGGGCGAAGGGGCCGCGCCGGCGCCGGCGCCCGCGGCTCCTGCGGGAGGTGGCGGATGAGCCTCAAGCGCTTCCAGCGCGCCTTCACCCTGATCGAGCTCGTGGTCGCGCTCGCGATCGTGGCCACTGCGCTGCTCGGGCTGCAGGCCGTCAGCAGCGGCGCGATCCTGGCCGCCGGCGACTCGATCAACCAGCGCATGGCCCGCGAGGCGGCCCGCGCCAAGCTCGAGGAGATCCTGCTCGGCCTCGAGGACCCCGACTCCTCGGGCGAGGTCGAGGACTTCCCCCTCTTCAAGTGGACGGCTCGCAGCGAGGAGATCGCGGTCGGGCTGCCCGAGCAGGGCGGCGGCCAGAACAAGATCAAGGTCGTGACCCTCGAGATGACCTACCCCGTCGAGGCCAACGGCGAGGAGAGCGAGACCGGCGAGAACACCAGCGTAGGCAAGGTCACCCTGGCCGGCGTGATCCCGCCCCCGCCCGCCCAGACCGGCGAGGCCCCCGCCCCGCCGCCGGGGGGGTGAGCGTGCGCCGCGCCCAGACGCAGGGCCGCCGCTTCACCCTGATCGAGATGATGCTCTCGGTCGCGCTGACCGCCTTGATCTTCGCCATGATCGGCGGGGTCCTGCTCTCGGTGATCCAGGCCCGCGACGGGGTCGAGGAGATGCTCTTGCAGGACAAGGGCGGCTACGGGGTGCTCAACACGCTCCGCCGCGACCTGACGGGGGTCTACGCTTATCAGCTCGGCGCGCTGGCCTTCAAGGGCGAGGACAAGGAGCAGAACGGGCGCCCCGCCGACGAGCTGCACTTCGTGACCACCGCCGACGTGGCCGAGGCGGACGAGTCGGGGCGCAAGCCGCGCCTGGTCGAGGTCGGCTATCGCATGAAGGAGGCCGAGCAGGGCGACGCGATCGTGCTCTATCGACGCGCCTCGGGCCTCGAGGGCGACCCGCTCACGGGCGGAGGGCCCTACACGGCGATCTACCAGCAGGTGTGGTCGCTCGACATCACCTACCTCGACAAGGACAAGAACTGGCAGGAGAAGTGGGAGGACCCCAAGAACCTGCCGCTGGCCGTCAAGGTCGTGCTCGAGCTCCTCCCCGACGAGGTCGAGAAGATCGCCGCCGAGCAAGAGGGCCGCGAAATGCGGATCCCGAAGTACTCCATGACCGTCGGGATCCCCGCCACGAGCAGCGCGCCCGAGAACCAGAGCACGGGTCAGGGCGGCGAAGGCCAGCCCGCCGGCGACGGCCAGGCCGGCGACGGCCAGCCTCCGCCCGGCGGCTGAGGTCGGACCCGAGCGGGGTCGCTCCCGCCCGGGCCCCCGTCTCTTAGTGGAGCTCCTCCAGCTCGCCGCGCTCGAAGCGACGCAGGCTGAGCCGCTTGCCGCTGCGGTGGTCCTCCACCCGGCCGCGCTGGTAGGCGAGCGTGCGCACCTTGTCGGCCCGTCGGCCGCGGCCGACCTGCTCGCGCCGCTGCCGATTGCGCTGGCGGCGCCCCGCGCGCTGGGCCTGCTCCGCGAGCCGCGCGCGCAGGGCCGCGAGGGCCAGGGCCTTGTTGCGCCCCTGGCTCCGCTCCTCGGCCGACTGGGCTTGGACGCCCGTGGGCAGGTGGGTGACCCGGACCGCGCTGTCGGTCGTGTTGCGGTGCTGACCGCCCGGGCCCGAGGCGCGGTAGGTCTCGAAGCGCAGGTCGCGCGGCTCGAGCCGCAGCTCGCTCGCGCGCGGCTCGGGGAGCACGGCGACCGTGACCGTGCTCGAGTGGACCCGCCCCTTCTTGTCGGTGGGCGGCACCTGCTGGACCCGGTGCCCGCCGGCCTCGGGCGCGAGCGCCGCCTGGGCCTCAGGCCCGCGGAAGCGCAGGACCGCGTGGCCCTCCTTCAGCTCGAGCGCTTCACAGCTAAAGCCCCCTCCGAGCCCCATACTTCTCGTAGACCCGCACGAACTCGCCGACCAGGAGCTTGGCGTGCTTGCCGCCCTCCCCCGCTCGGACTTCGACGATCACTGCTTCGGACACGGACGCTCCTCCTTGGAACGCGAAAGGGCCGGACCCTCTGTCCGGCCCTTGCAGGACGCGTCACGCGCAGGCGAGTGTTGCCCCGGAGCCGCTCAGCGCAGAGAGGCGAGGAACGCGTCCAGCGCGGCCCGGTCGAAGTGCTCGGGCGAGGCCGCCGCCGAGAGGGCGATCTCCTCGCTGCCCCCCGCCGTCCGCGGGAAGTGGGCGAAGAGGAGCAGGACCTCTTCGGAGGTCTCGCCCTCGCCGAGGGTGTAGCGGAGCGTGCGGGCCTCCAGGGGCTGGCCGCGGACCTCGAGCGCCAGGGTCCCGCGCGCGGGCTCGGGGAGCGTGACCTGGGGTCGCCTGCTCGTCTTGCGCGCGTGGTCGCGCAGCTTCTCCAGCCAGTAGCCCTCGAGCTCTTCGCGGCGCGCCTCGCGGGAGGTCTCGGGCGCGAAGGTCCACAGGGAGAGGGTCAGCCGCCCGGTCAGGGGGACCTCCAGGCCGCTGTGGGTGTGGGGCGTGATCGTCGCGACCTTGCGCCCGCCCCGCTCGAGGGCGCGGAAGCCGCGGTACCCGCTCGGCAGCTGGCAGGCCACGATCGCCTGCAGGGTCTGCTCGACCTGGGCGGGCTCGGTGCGGGTCGCCTGGTCGTTGCTGCGGACCCCGAGGGCCATCAGCCCCAGGACGCCCAGGATCAGCCCCAGGCAGCCAAAACAGGTCAGGGCCTGGAGCAGGACCCCGCGCTCTGGCGGGTCGGGCGGGCGCTGGGGAGCGCTCGGGACGGGGGCTGGAGTGGGATCTGGGCTCATTTGGCGAAGGGCCGCATTCTAGGGCGACGCTCGCGCGCTGCGCGCTACAATCCGCGCCCTTCTCAGCGCTAGAGGAGTCTCTTTCATGGCCAAGGTGATCCAGGGCAAGCCGCGCGGCGCGGGCGTTCGTGTCGGCATCGTGTGCGGGCGCTTCAACGAGCTGATCACCCACGAGCTGCTCCGCGGCTGCCTCGACGAGCTCGAGCGCCACGACGTCGCCGAGGGCGACGTGACCGTGGCCTGGGTCCCCGGGGCCTGGGAGATCCCGCTCGTGGCCGATCGCATGGCCCAGAGCTCGGCGATCGACGTCGTGATCTGCCTGGGCGCGGTGATCCGCGGCGCGACGGCGCACTTCGACTACGTGGCCGGCGGCGCCGCCAAGGGCATGGCCGACGCGGCCAACAAGAACGGCAAGCCAGTGATCTTCGGCGTGCTGACCACCGACACGATCGAGCAGGCGATCGAGCGGGCCGGGACCAAGGCCGGCAACAAGGGCCGCGAGGCGGCCACGACCGCGCTCGAAATGGTCGACCTGCTCGAGGCGATCCCCCAGTGAGCGAGGACGAGACCCCGTCCGAGGAGCCGGCGCGCCCGCGCTCGGTCGCCCGCGAGGCGGCCCTCAAGGCGCTCTACCAGCTCGACCTCCGCGAGGACCTCGAGCCCGAGGCGCTCTTCGTCGAGATCGCCGACGAGGTCGACGGCAAGGACGCCCGCCGCTTCTCGCGCGACCTCGTCAACGGCGTGCGCGACCAGCGGGCCGCGCTCGACGCCGAGCTGAGCGCGGTCGCGATCAACTGGCGCGTCGAGCGCATGGCGACGATCGACCGCAACATCCTGCGGATCGGCGCCTACGAGCTGCTCTTCCGCGACGACGTCCCGGCGGCGGTCTCGATCAACGAGGCCGTCACGCTGGCCAAGAAGTACAGCTCCAAGGAGTCGGGCGGCTTCGTGAACGGGATCCTGGACAAGATCCGGGTCCGCGCCGAGAAGGGCGCGACCGTCAGCGCGCCCGCCGAGGAGGCAGAGTAAGTGGAGTTCCTCCAGGCGAACCTGGTCCCGATCCTGATCACGGTCCTCGTGATCGTGGTCGCCGCCGTCCTCCTCGGCCGCAAGCAGGGCAAGAAGGAGGAGGTGATCACCGATCCCTTCGAGCGCCTGCGCCACGCCCTGGGCAAGACCCGCGGCGGCCTGCTGGACGGGATCCGGCGCGCGCTCGGCGGAGGTGAGCTGAGCGAGGGCGTGATCGACTCGCTGGAGGAGATCCTGCTCCAGGCCGACATCGGCGTCTCGGTCACCGACAAGCTGCTGGCTGGCCTCAAGGAGGCTTACAAGAAGGGCGAGCTCAAGAGCCAGGACCAGGTGCTCGAGTTCCTCAAGGGGCGCCTGGTCGAGCAGCTCGGCGGCGAGCACCCCAAGCTGAACGAGAACCCCGACGGCCCGACCGTGATCCTGGTGTGCGGCGTGAACGGGGCCGGCAAGACGACCTCGATCGCCAAGCTGACCAAGCACCTCGCCGAGCAGGGCAAGCGCGTCCTGCTCTGCGCGTCCGACACCTTCCGCGCCGCGGCCGTCGAGCAGCTGCGCACCTGGGCCGAGCGCCTGGACGTCGAGATCGTGCTCGGCCAGCAGAACCAGGACCCGGCCGCGGTCGCCCACGACGCCCACGAGAAGGCCGTCGCCAAGGGCTTCGACGTGCTGATCGTCGACACCGCCGGGCGCCTGCACACCGAGAAGAACCTGATGCGCGAGCTGGAGAAGATCGCGCGCGTGGGCAAGAAGCACATCGAGAGCTCGCCCCACGAGGTCCTGCTCGTGATCGACGCCACGACCGGCCAGAACGGCGTGCGCCAGGCCGCCGCCTTCTCGCAGTCGATCCCCCTGACCGGCCTCTTCCTGGCCAAGCTCGACGGCACCGCCAAGGGCGGGATCGTGGTCGTGATCCGCGAGGAGCTCGGGATCCCGGTCAAGTTCGTCGGTCTGGGCGAGAAGCCCGAGGACATCGCCCCCTTCGACGCGGAGAAGTTCGTCTCGGCGCTCTTCGCGTAGCGCGACCTATCCCGGCTAGGGCACCAGGATCAGCTTGCCGACCGTCTGACCCGACTCGAGGTCCCGGTGGGCGCGGGCCACCTCGTCCAGGGGGTAGGTCGTGACCGGCGGAGCCTGGATCGTGCCCTCCTCCAGCCAGGCGATCAGCTGGTGCATCGCCTCGTCGAGCAGCCACTGCTCCTCGAACATGTAGCTGAGGTTGAAGGCCAGCACGCTCTTGCTGCTGGTCGTCATGTCGAGGGGGTTGAAGCGCGGCGTGCGCAGCCAGCCCCAGGCCAGCTTGAGCCAGTTCGGCTTGCCCCCGCGCTTGGGCATCATGGTGTGGAAGCCGTAGACCACCAGCTTGCCGGGCGTGCGCAGGTGGTCGTAGCTCTGCTTCAGCGTCGCGACCCCGTTGGCGTCGCACACGATGTCGTAGCCCTCCGGCGCGCAGCGCTCGGCCACGGCCCACAGGTCCTCGCTCGACTTGTCGATCACGTGGTCGGCGCCGTGGGCGCGGACCTGCTCGACCTTGTGGCTGGCGCCGACCACGCCGACCACCTCGCAGCCCTTGGCCTTGGCCAGCTGGACCAGGCTCCCGCCCACCCCGCCCGCGGCCGAGTGCACGAGCACCTTCTGGCCGGCCCGCGGCTGGGCCAGCTCGATCAGGCCGTAGTAGGCGGTCAAGAACACCGCCGGCACGCCAGCGGCCTGCTCGGGCGAGAGCCCCCTGGGCAAGGGGAACACCTTCTCGCGCGGCGTCTTGACCTGGCTGGCGTAGCCGAAGAAGAGCGTCACGCCGAGCACCGAGTCGCCGACGCTCAGGTCCGAGACGCCCTCGCCGAGGGCCCGCACGGCGCCGGCGACCTCGAACCCGGGCGTGATCGGCCAGCCCACGAACTCCTTGGCGGAGGAGTAGAGGCCCATCCGCACGACGCAGTCGGCGTAGTTGACGCCGCTCGCGACCACGTCGATCACGACCTCGCCGGGCCCCGGCTCGAGGGCGGGCAGGGTCTCGAGCTCCAGCCGCTCGTAGGAGCCGGCGCCGCGGATCGTGACCCGCCGGTAGGTGTCCTCGCTCACTGTGTTGCCTCTGAGGGTGAGCGAGGCCTCGCGGCGCTCGTAGACACGCGACACGCGACGCTCTGAACTCTTGGAGCCGCACCTTCCTCCGACACCTCGCTCACCCTCACGAGACCAGCGGGAAGGCGCGCGCGCTCTCGAACACGGCGGCGGGCAAGCGGTGCTCCTTCCCCTCGCGCAGGACGCGCAGCCGGCGCTTGAGCACGAAGTCGAACAGGAGCGGGTTGTAGTCGTAGACCTCGTTGATCAGGACGCGCTCGGCGGGGTCGAGGTAGCCCTCGTCCACGAGCAGCCCCGTGCGGATCAGCGGGTCGATCGCCGGGAGCGGGTAGTCCGAGCCGTTGATCAGGAGCGGGTGCAGGGCCGGGGTCGCGATCGTCTCGCGCAGGGGCGCGCCGCAGCGGTTGTATTGGGTCATGGCCGAGACGTCGGCGAAGAGCCGCCCTCGCCACTCGGGCTCGGCGGCCAGGCGGCGGAAGAGCTCGTAGCTCTCGACCTTGGGGTGCTTCCCCTCGGCGTCCGCCGGCTGATCGAGGTCCTCGCTCTGGCCCAGGCTCGCGCAGTGGGCGACCACGACCCGCACGCCGGCCCGCAGCGGACGCCGCAGCCGGAGCGGGTTCCCCAGCTCCTGCGCCTCCTCGGCGTGCACGGCCTGCTCCTCGCCGGCGTGGGTGATCAGGGTCAGGTCGAGCTGCTTCAAGAGCGCGTAGTAGGGGTCGCAGCGCTCGGCGGACGGGTCGATCCCCATCGCGTTGGGCAGCCACTTGACCGCGACCGCGCCCTCGTCGCGGCAGCGCTTCAGCTCGTCGAGGGCGTCCTTGCGATAGGGGTGCACCGAGGCGCAGGCCACGAAGTGCTGGGGATACTTGGCGGCCGTCTCGAGCGCGTAGTCGTTGGGCGTGTGGAACTCGGTGTAGTTGAGGTCCGGCTCGCCCGCCGCTGTGTAGTGCTGATCGAAGGCCAGCAGGAGGAAGCGACCCCGGTGGTGGCGCACGAGGTCCAGCAGCCGCTCCACGAAGAGCGGATCGGCGCGCGCGTCGTCGTAGATCCCCGCCGCGCCCTTGTAGAAGCGCGTCTTGACCCAGCGCACGGGCGAGGTCAGCGAGGTCGCGCCCGGGTGCACGAAGCAGCCCGTCCCGCCCACCCCCAGCCCGATCAGGTGCACGTGGCTGTCGAGCAGCTTGCGCTCGTCGAGCCCCGCGAAGGACTCCTCGACCAGCTTCTCGGCGGCGGGGCTCAGCTTCAGGGCCTTGAGCGGGGGCGGCTGATCGACCACCGCCAGCTTCTTGAGCCCGTAGGCGCCCAGGCCTCCCAGCGCGAAGAGCCCGAGCAGCTTGCGCCGCGTCAGCCGCGAGGGCCTGGCGGCTTCGTTCGCGGGAGCGTCCGGCTGGGGGTCCGAGGGCGAATCAGCGGGGTCGGCGTCGGCGGGGGCGTCGGTCATGGCCGCCGGTCATACCACGCCGGGCGCGCCGATCAGCTAGACGAGCTCTGGCGGCTCGAAGCCCTCCTCGCCGCCCGCCTCGAAGTCGAAGGAGTCCTTCTGCTCGAGCTGCTGGAGGAAGGCCTTGTGGTGGTAGCGACGCGCCAGGTCGTAGGCGCCCTCGCTCTCGAGGACCGAGGCCAGCTGCTCGGTCAGCCCGGGCTCGTCGGCCTGCTCGAGGGCCGCGTCCAGGAAGCGCTCGGCTGCCTGGACCTGGCCGTCGGCGACCAGGGTCAGGCCGAGGCGCAGCGCGACGCGCCCGCCGAGGCCCTCCTGGGCGACCGCCTTGTCGTAGGCCGCCAGGGCGCCCTTGGTGTCGCCGCGCTGGCGTCGGCAGTCGCCGAGGCGCAGCCACCAGAAGCTCTCGTCGGGCTCGCTCGTGGCGAGGGCCGCGAGGATCTCCTCGGCGGGCTCGTGCTGACCGGCCTGCAGCAGGCAAGCGGCGCGGTTGTAGCGGGGCGTGGTGCGGCCCGGCTCGAGCTCCGCAGCGCGCGCGAAGCTGGCGGCAGCGACCTCCCACATTTGCTCGGTCGCGGCCCGGACGCCGCCCAGGAAGGCCCGCTCGTGCTCCTCACGGCGCGGGCCGCAGCGCTCCCAGTAGCGGTCGAAGCGCTCGCGCCGGCGCAGGAGGCGGCCCGGCGCGTCGGTCAGCAGGTGCAGCAGCCAGCGCGCCGTCGGGCCGGCGTCGCTGGGGTAGCGCTCCCAGACCTGGCGCGCGACCGAGATCAGGCCCTGGCGGGCCCGGAAGCGCTCGCCCAGGCGGACCACGCCGCGCTGCTCGAGGTAGGGCGAGTCCAGCAGCAGCCAGCCCATGCCGTCGCTCAGACCGACCGCGAGGGCCAAGGTGTCTTGCTCCCGCTCTCGCCAGGCAGGGTCGGTCAGCTGGGTCGAGGCCTCGGCGAAGGCTCGGGCCAGACCCGCCGCCTCGCGCAGGCTCGACGCCGGCTCGGACTCGTCAGCGCGCTCCTGGGCGATCCGCTGGGCCAGGGCGTCGGCGGCGCGGTAGCGCTCGGCCCGCCAGCAGCGCGCGATCAGCCAGCTCAGGGCCGCCGGCCCCTGCTGGTGCTCGCCCTGCTCGCTCCACCAGCGCCGGTAGCCCTGCTCGGGGTTGGTCAGGAAGTGCTCGCCGCTGAGCGCGCCCAGGGCCGAGCCGAGCTCGAGCGCGAAGCACGAGCGCGCGTCCTCGGCGTCCTCCAGCAGGGCCTCGATCAGCTCGGCGCGCGCCTGAACGCGGGCCTCCAGCTCGGCCAGCGGGACCTCGGCCAGGCGCTCGGCCAGGAGCCGATCGCGCGCCGGGTTGGGGGCGTGCTCGCTGTGCAGGACGACCCCCGCCAGGCCCGGGTCGCGGCGGGCGAGGTCCAGCTGGAGCAGCCCGCGCAAGATCCCCACGGCGCGCGAGTCGGCGGGGAGGTCCTTGAGCAGGCGCGCGCAGTTGGCCGCCTCGCCGCGCAAGCGGGCGCGGCGCGCGGCGCGGAAGGTGCGCGCCTGCTCCGGGTCGAGGCCAGCGGGCCGGGGCGCGAGGAGCACCGCCAGCCAGGCGTGCAGCCGCTCCTCGAACACCAGGTAGGTCACCGCCAGCAGGCCGCCCAGCACGAGGGTCACCCCGCGCGGCAGCTGGAGGGCGGCCACGGCGCCGACCGCGAGCAGGAGCACGCCCAGGGGCGCGACGCTCTGCACGCTGATCGAGCCCACCCCCGGACCGCGGAACAGGTCCCGCGTCGTCGACGAGCAGAGGTAGACGGCGGCCCAGAGGTTGAAGAAGAGCTGGCCGGCGCGCATCAGCGTCACGCTGCCCAGGGCCATGTCGTAGGTCGCGTAGGTCGCGACGGCCAGGAAGGCGCCGATCCCCAGCCAGCGCGCCCAGGAGCGGAGCGTCCACAGGCCGAGCAGGAGCACGAGGTGCACCCCGCCCACGGCGGCGAGGAAGCTCTGCGTGGTGGGCTCGGGGCTGCCGATCGCGGCCCTCAGGCTCCACACACCCCACACGCCGCACCAGAGGAGAATGCAGAGCAGGTGGGAGGGGAGGCGGCGGGAGGTCACGGGGCGGCTCACGGCAGAGGGTCGTGACGCCCCGCCGGGGCTCGGGCGCCGTCGGCCAGTCTAGCGGTCGAGCCCCCCCCTAAGGAAGGCTCCGTCCATCGCCTGGCGGCTGCACCGAGAGCGCGCCGCGCGCAAGCCTCGAATCCAGGCTTTGTGCTCCCAGGAACGCCTTTATTCTCCGCTCATGGCCGAGGAGGACGCTCCAACTCCGGCGCGCAAGATCGAGCTGATCGAGTTCCTGATCTCCCAGCTCCGTCGCCATCGCCGCCTGCCGACCCCGCCCCCCTTTCCCGCGCCCGAGAGCGCGGACGACCAGGGGTGCGTGGCGCTCGGGCCCAGCCTCTCGCCCGCCATGATCCTCTCGGCCTACCGCCAGGGGATCTTCCCCATGGCCGAGCCCGACGGCACCTACGGCTGGTGGTGCCCCGATCCGCGGACCGTGATCGACCTGCAAGAGCCCCACTTCCCGCGCAGCCTCCGGCGCACGCTCAACAAGGGCGACTACGAGGTCCGCTTCAACACGGCCTTCAAGGACGTGATCACCGCCTGCGCCGACCGGGCCACGACCTGGATCAGCGACGAGATCGAGGCCGTCTACGGCCAGCTCCACCGCCAGGGCTGGGTCCACTCGGTCGAGACCTGGCGCGAGGGCCGGCTCGTGGGCGGCCTCTACGGCGTGGCCCTCGGCGGAGCCTTCATGGCCGAGAGCATGTTCCACCGCGAGCGCGACATGGGGAAGGTCGCTCTGGCCGCCCTGATCGAGCGCCTGCGCGAGCGCGGCTTCAGCCTGCTCGACATCCAGTACGAGACCCGCGCGACCTCGGTGTTCCAGCCGGACCAGATCCCCCGCCAGGACTACCTCGAGCGCCTGCGCGCGGCCCTCCCCCAGAAGGTCAGCTTCTAGAGCGCCGGACCCAGACCCTGGCGCCGGACCTAGAGCGTCTGCTCGAGGTGCTTCCAGAGCTGCTCGAACTCGTGGTCACCGACCAGCTCGAGCACGACCTGGCCCTCCTTGACGACCATCAAGTGGGGCACGCCCTTGACGCCGTAGCGGCGGGTGACCTCTGGGTTGCGGTAGACGTTGATCCGCCCGACCTTGACCCGTCCGATCAGCAGCCGCCCGACCTCCTCGAGGACCGGGACCTGGCGCTTGCAGGGGGCGCAGCGATCGGCCCAGAAGTCGACGATCACCGGGATCCGACTGCTGATCACCTGGCGCTCGAAGCCGACGTCGTCGAACTCCGTCAGGTAGGGGCTGGGCGACCAGCCCTGCGGCGCGTCGTCCCAGCGCAGCAAGCGACCCGACTCCGTCCGCGGCGGGAGCAAGCGGCCCGATTCGCTGCTGGGGAGCTGGACGTGGGTGGGGGCGCCTGGGAACCCGGACATTGGACTCAGAGCGTCGACGTCGGCGCCCTGGGGATCGTTTGGGTACTGCACGAGGGTCAACCTAGCGCGCGACTCCGACAGGGATGAGAGAGGCGCAAGCCTCTCCGCCTCGGCACCTTGCGGACAGGCTTGCCGCTCGCGTCCCGGGGGCGCGCGCGGCGATGGGCGTCGGTGGTGCTCCTTAGGCTCTGGCCTTCAGAAGGAGCCATCCATCGTGGTCACCCGAAGCGCGCCGCCCCCCCACGTCACCCAAGAGGAGCGCAGCCGAGCCAAGCGGCGCACGCCCACTCCGCGTCCGCCGAGCAGCTCGGCGACCACACCGCTGATGAAGCAGTACCTCGAGCTGAAGGAGGGCCACCCCGACGAGGTGCTCTTCTTCCGCATGGGCGACTTCTACGAGATGTTCTTCGAGGACGCCGAGCTCGTGGCCCGGGTGCTCGGGATCGCGCTGACCTCGCGCTCGAGCGGCGCCGACGGCGCCTACGCCATGGCGGGCTTCCCTCACCACGCCCTCGACCGCTACCTGCCGCGCATGATCGCGGCGGGGCACCGGGTCGCGATCTGCGAGCAGACCGAGGACCCCGCCAGCGTGCGCGGCAAGCGGATCGTGCGTCGCGAGGTGATCGAGGTCGTGACCCCGGGCACGCTCACCGACGAGAAGATGCTCGACGAGCGCAAGAGCAACTTCCTGCTCGGCGTGCACCTCCCGCGGCGCAACGCCAAGGTCGTGGGCATGGCCTGGTTCGAGGCCAGCAGCGGGCGCTTCCGCGTGGCCGAGGTCCCCTTCGGCGAGCTGACCAGCGAGCTGAACCGGATCGGGCCGGCCGAGGTGGTCGTGGCCGACCGCGTCTACGACGAGGGCCTGGAGGCCGAGGAGCCGACCCTCAGCGGCCAGCTGATCACCGCGCTCAAGGAGGCCGCGCCGGTCACGCCGGTCGGAGACTGGGCCTTCCGCGGCAAGGCAGCCCTCGAGCGGCTCTGTGAGCGCTTCGGCGTGGCGACGCTCGCGGGGCTGGGCCTCTCGGACAAGGCGGCCTACGTGCCGGCCGCCCACGCGGTGCTGCACTACGTCAGCGAAATGAAGCCGGGCTACCTCGACCGCCTGGACCGCTTCGGGCGCGGAGTCGAGCTCTATCAGCCCGAGGCGCACCTCGCGCTCGACCCGGCCACCGCGCGCTGCCTCGAGATCACGCGCCCCCTCCGCGAGGGCGGCGGGCGCGAGGCGACCCTGCTGGGCGCGATCGATCGCACCCAGACGGCCATGGGGACCCGCCTGCTGCGCGAGTGGCTGCTGGCCCCCCTCCGCGAGGAGCAAGCGATCGCCCGCCGCCAGGACGCGGTCCAGGCCCTGATCGAGTGCCCCGCGGCGCACGAGGCCCTGAGCAAGTCCCTGCGCGAGGTCTACGACCTCGAGCGGCTGGCGGCGCGCGCCGCCGGCGGGCGCGCCAGCCCGCGCGACCTGGCCGCGCTGCGAGACTCCCTCGCGCGCCTGCCCAAGGTCCAGGCTGCCGTTCGGCAGGCCGCCGGTGAGCAGGCGCCCGAGGACCAGGTCTCCTTCCTGCCCGAGGTCGAGGCCCCGCTCCTGCTCGAGGTGTGCGCGCGCCTCGAGCCCCTGGCCCCCCTGCAGGCCAAGCTGGCCCAGGTCCTGGTCGAGCGCCCGGCCGCCAGCCCGCGCGAGGGGCGGATCCTGGCCGACGGGGTCTCGCCCGAGCTCGACCGGCTCCGCGCGGCGACCGAGGACGTGGCCGGGACCTTGCGCGCCTTCCAGGAGCGCGAGGCGAGCAAGACCGGGATCGGCTCGCTCAAGATCGGCTTCAACAAGGTCTTCGGCTACTACATCGAGGTCACGCAGGCCCACAAGGACAAGGTGCCCGAGCGCTACGTGCGCAAGCAGACGCTCAAGCACACCGAGCGCTTCTTGACCCCCGAGCTGAAGGAGCTCGAGGGCGAGATCCTGACGGCGCGCGAGCGGAGCGAGCAGCTCGAGAGCGAGCTGCTGGGGACCCTGCGCGAGGAGGTCAGCGAGGCCGGGGCCCAGATCCTGGCCACCGCCGCCGCCGCGGCCGAGCTCGACGTGCTCGGCTCGTTCGCGACCCTGGCGCGCGAGCGGGGCTACGTCCGCCCGCGGCTGCACGCCGAGCCGACCTTGCGCGTGATCGAGGGCCGCCACCCGGTGCTCGACCTGCGCGAAGGGCACGAGCGCTTCGTGCCCAACGACGCGGAGCTCGGCGGCGAGGCCGGGACCCTGCACCTGATCACGGGCCCCAACATGGCGGGCAAGTCGACCTACATTCGCCAGGTCGCGCTGCTGTGCCTGCTCGCGCAGACAGGCTGCTTCCTGCCCGCGCGCGAGGCCGAGATCGGCGTGGTCGATCGAATCTTCGCGCGGGTCGGCGCCGGCGACGAGCTGGCGCAGGGGCTCTCGACCTTCATGGTCGAGATGACCGAGACCGCCAACATCCTCCGCAACGCGACCAGCCACAGCCTCGTGATCCTGGACGAGGTCGGGCGCGGCACGAGCACCTACGACGGCGTCAGCCTGGCCTGGGCGATCGCCGAGCACCTCCACGACGCGATCGGGGCGCGCAGCCTGTTCGCGACCCACTACCACGAGCTGACCGGCATGGGCGCGATCAAGCCCGGGGTGCGGAACCGCAACGTGGCCGTGGCCGAGCGCGGCAACGAGGTGACCTTCCTGCACCGGATCGTGCCGGGCAGCGCCGACCGCAGCTACGGGATCCACGTCGCTCGCCTGGCGGGCGTCCCGCCGCGCGTGCTGCAGCGGGCGCAGGTGATCCTGGATCAGCTCGAGGAGGGCAGCTTCGACCCGGCCGCGCCGCCTACGCCCGCGCGCGAGGAGCGCCAGCTGGGGCTCTTCGCGGACGTGAGCGAGGACCCCCTGCGGGCGCGCTTGCGCGAGCTGCGCGTCGAGCACACCACGCCGGTCCAGGCGCTGCTCCTGCTCGAGGAGCTCAAGGGACTGCTCGACTGAGCGAGCGCGCCGAGTACGCGGCGGTCCGCGCGCACTACTGCCAGCCCGCTGGCCAGGAGCGTCGCGCGCGGCGCTCGGGGGTACCCTTGATTCGTCACATTGACGAGGGGCTCGCGATCCTGCGCCACCTCGGCGCCGGTGAGCTGGCGGAGCGGGCCTTCTGTCTGCACCCCCTCGTGCAGGCCGACGAGGACCTCGCGGCGAACTTCGAGGCGCTCGCGGGCTTCGAGGGGCGCGTGGTCGCGCTCGCCGTCGAATACCGGGCCCGCGCCAACGCCTACCTCAGCCAGCACCCGGCGCGGGCGCCCGCCGAGATCGGGCTCAGCCCGCTCCCTGCGGTCAACGCGATGCTGGTCGCCGACAAGGTTCAGAACCGCAAGGACTTCCGCCGCTACAACGCGGACCACCCGCAGGCGGCGCGCCTGGAGGCCTACTTCAGCGAGTGGCTGGCGGCCCTCGGCGTGAGCGAGGAGCGCTACGCCGAGCTGCGCGCCGTGGCCGAGCGCGTCAACTGATCCCTCCGCCTAGCCGGCCAGGGGCGGGCTCTCGCGCTCGCCGAGGCCGGCGCGGCGGTAGACCTCGGCCAGGTGCGCCGGCGAGACGTGCGCGTAGATCTGCGTCGTCGCCAGGCTGGCGTGACCGAGCAGCTCCTGGATCGCGCGCAGGTCGGCCCCGTTCTCGAGCAGGTGCGTGGCGTAGGAGTGACGGAGGGTGTGGGGCGTGACCCAGTCGGGGAGCTCGGCCTCGCGCACGCTCCGCTCGACGACTCCGCGCGCGCCGCGGGCGGTGAGTCGGCCGCCGTTCTTGTTGAGGAACAGGGCCAGGCGGGCGGGCGGGCGTCGCTTGGCGCGGGTCAGCAGCTGGGGCCGCTCTTCGCTCAGGTAGCGCTCGACGCGCGCTTCGCACTTCTGGCCGGTCGGGGCGAGGCGCTCCTTGCGCCCCTTGCCGAGGACGCGCAGGCAGCCCGCCGCGAGGTGATCGAGGTCGAGGCGGACCAGCTCGCCCACGCGCAGGCCGGCGCCGTAGAGGGTCGCGAGCAGCGCCTCGTCGCGGAGGGGGAAGGGGTGGGCGTGCTCCGAGGGGGCGGCGAGCAGGCGGCGGACCTCGTCGACGCGCAGGAAGCGAGGCAAGCGCTTGTCCTTGCCGGGGCTGCGCACCTCGCGGGTGGGGTCCTCGCTGACCCAGCCCTCGCGGCTGAGGAAGCGGTAGAAGGCGCGCAGGCCGGCCAGGCGACGCGCGACGGTGCTGCGCTCTTGCCCGCGCCGGCGGAGCTCGGCCAGGAAGGCGCGCAGGTCGCTCCGGCGCAGGGCGGCGGGGTCGAAGGGGCGCTCGTGGGGGTCGAGCTCGGCGGGCCCGAGGAAGGCGCAGAGCTCCCCGAGGTCTCCCAGGTAGGCGCGCAGGGAGTGCTCGGAGAGGTTGCGCTCCACCCGCAGGTGCTGGGCGAAGGCTTGCTGCCACTCGGCTTGGGTCCGCTTCACCCTCTCTGGATCGGCTGCGGGCGCGCGCTAGCTGAACCATCGTGAATTCTCCCGTGAAGGGAGCGGCGCAATGCGTGTCAGAAAGGCCGGCGAGCTTGACACTGGCATCGGACAAGACGATAGTGCGTCGGGGTTTGCGCCCCAATCAACCGCTGGGAGTAGCAACCTGTATGGGGCAGCCGGGGCCATTCAAGATCGTGCTGCGAGAGCTCGAGGCGGGCGGCCCAGATACCTTGGGCAACCCCAACCTGGGCCCCATCAAGCGGGAGCTCGCCCGTCTCTTCCACCTCGATGAGGCCATGGCGGGCGATATCTGCACCGCGATGCCCATCGTGATCGTGGACGGCCTCGACGGCCACCAGATCGGCGTCGTGCGCGGCCGCCTGCAGAAGCTCGCCAGCCTGGGTGTGGTCGTGATCGCCACGGACGAGGAGAGCGACACGATCCCGCGGGTCAACTGGCCCGAGCTGCCCGAGGTGGCCCAGGTCGCCCCGCCGGCGCCGGCGCCCGCGCCCGCC
>MDTG01323124.1_pt1 | contig 20111 bp, 20 predicted proteins | sample 811421 | NCBI WGS metagenome assembly MDTG01 (sample SAMN05326645, study PRJNA326480) | marine metagenome | isolation source: seawater | place: Pacific Ocean: South East | collected 2011
CATATGTAAATTTTAAATTAGAAGAACATCAAGTAGATTATATAAATAATTATATAAAAAAATATAGCGATGATTTAACATTAGTTCCTTTAAAGATTAGTAAATATGAATTTCCAACTTATTATATAAATGTAAATATTTATAATTGTACAAGTCCTATTTTAATGAGTGATGATAATATTATTAGATGTGAAATTAATACTTATGTAAAAAATGCTGATGGTACATTAGGTACATTAATATTGGATTATTTATCAGATGGATTATCATTAGATCCAATTAACATGTTTAAACGCTCCAATAAAATGACTTTTTTAAAGGATAATGGATATAATATAATACATTGTGAATCAAATAAACAAGAAATAACTTTAGATTTAAGTTATAGTATTTTAAATTCAGAAAAATTTAAAATGAGTAAAGAATTAGTAGATTATACAGATAATATATACTATAAAAATGGTATAATGGATAAAATATATTATGATTCTTCATTAACTAGAGCTAACATTAAAGAAACTAATTTCATTTCTAATTTCGTTTTTAAATATAAAGATTTAGAATTTGAGAATATAGATAGTATTTTTTATTTTGAAGATGAATTACGGTTTGTTGGTAGCGTATGGAATAATATATATGACAAATAATTAAGTTATTTTACATATTTTTCGCCCGCGGCATGTCTTAATGTTTTTATAGACCGCTTTTTCCAGTCAAATCCACTAGTTTTTTCGCTCATAATATACATATCTCCATTATTTAATATAAATTTCGCCCTTTCGCCAATCGGTTTACTATTTTCATACCACTGCCAATGAATAGGTCTACATGCTCCTAAAGAACAAGCTATAACTTTTTTTCTTTCACTATCTCCATGGAATCCTATACCACATTTAGATACATCATAATATTGATTGCCTTCTAGTTCTAATCCTTCTGCATTTTTTCCAAATATAATAGAAAGTGATAATTTCCATTTTTTTAACATAGGCGCATCATCTAAAGCAATAATTCTTCCCATTTTATTTTCATAATCTGGGTTCTGGGCATTATTTCCATAACATAAATTATATCTAGCCTTTTTATTTAAAACACGTTTTCTCCTAGTATCCCAATATTGTTTATCCCATTCAAACCCCATTTGCTCTTTAAACAATGAATCCGCATGATTATTAGAAATTTTTTCAACACCATTTCTAATAATTAACAATCCAGCTTCTACAATACTATCTTTATCATCTCCTAAAAATTCATTTAGATTATAATACTCGCTATCTATAGATTTTTTTTCTAAATCACTCTTAAATTGTTTTAACTCATTAATACTAAATCCATTTTCTGCCAAACCATTACCATTTTTCTGCATACCAACATGATTCTCAGATTGCTCTCCAGCAGTTATACAAATTGCTATCTTACTCATTCTATAATTATAAATCTAATTAACAATAATATTTTTTCAATTTATTTTTATTAAATTATTTATTTTATTTAATAATAAGTTATGATATTCGTAAATAGAAGATTTTCTATCTAAATTTCCTCTACTTATACCAGTTAAATGCATAATATCACGATATGGATTATCTATTAAATCTGCATGTCCATAATTATCTATAGTTTCTAGTGTTATTAAAGATTTATCGATTTTTAACTTATCGGGATCAAGCTTAAAAATAGGTATAAATGGTAAAAAAGGTAATTTGTATGACCATTTATATGAAAGTTCAGCATAGATAATATGAACATTATCTAAAGTATTGAGATTTATATTATAATCTATATTTGGTGTAGCTACAGGGTCTAATAAGATTAATCGATTTATACAAGGATGCAATTGATTTATTGCTGTAGTAGCACCTGAACTATGAGCTAAATAAGTGATAGTGTCATATGTTTTATCTAATTCTTCTATACAATTATCGCGCATAGCTTTTGTATAGACAAGAAATGGCATTTTTATAACTGTGTGTTCGCTTTGTATATGTGATAGAAAATCAGTGTAAATACATGGTGACATTATATTACTACCACCGGTAAATAATACAATACATGATTTTAATCCATATATATGATTTATTAATAAAAGATATAATATTGTATTAAACATAGTGATATTAATACAATATATTTAAATCACTAATAATATTAATTATAAAAAATTATATGTTTATTTATAAAGCCATTGTGTTTCCGGGGAAACCAACAAGATTAGCACCAATACCAAAGCCAGCGCCTGTTCTAGCATTTACACCCATACTAGGAATGTATGTATCAAGAATACTAAATGTAGCTGCTGCAGTTAACGCAATAAGAGCAATTTCATCGAGTTTTAATTGTCTTTGTGGAATAGCATATGCCGCAATTGCTACTAAAATACCTTCAACAAGATATTTTACAGCACGTCTAAATAGTTCTCCCATGTCAAAATTCATATTATATAAATAACTGAGAAAATTATTTATTGAAAATAATATAAATTATAATTTATTTGTTAAAAAACTTAAAATTATTTAATATATAATATTATAAATTATGGCAGAAAATACTAAATATATAGATCTTTTAGATGAAGATAAACCAATCGCTGGACAAAAATTTGTTTGTTTATCATTTATATCTCCGGAAAAAATATTAAAACAAAAAGAGAATTTTTATTTTGATAAATTCCTAAAACAATTTGAATTTAATAAAACTATGGAAAAATTTAATCAATTTTTAAATTTTTTATCATTTAAATATAATTTAAAACAAGATCTAATACATCAAGATTTTCAAGATTATATAAAAGAAGAAAAAGATAATCTATTTTTTTCTACACTTGAAGATGATTATAAAACATTTTTAGAATCAAAAGAAGAAGAATTAGAAAAAGAGTTTAATGAAGTTAATAATTTTCAGACAAATGTTAGGGGCATTAAGGTAAGAGGTTGTTTTGGTACACAAGAAGAAGCAGAATTACGATGTAAACTAATAAGAGAATTTGATCCAAATCATGATGTATATGTAGGTCCTGTTGGTATTTGGGTTCCATTTCATCCAGAAGCATACAGAACTGGTAAAGTAGAGTATTTAGAAGAAGAATTAAATCATTTAATGTCAGAAAAAGTAAAAAATGAAAAAAATGCGAAAGACGCATTTGAATCACGTGTAAAAGAAGCTAAAAAAACAGCTATAGAAGAAAATATTAAAAAAGCAGAAAAACACGGTAATAAACTTACTCAAGCAATTGATGAAAGCGGAGAGTTAATTTCAGCAAGTGATATGACTAATATTACAGAAGAAAATATTATGAATAATACTAACAATGGAGAAGTAACTAGTGCAGATATTAGAAGAGAGTTATTTGAAGGTGATAATATTATTACTGATTTTAAGGGTAATGACCATGGGTTAAGTGAAGTATTAGAAAATGAGAAAAAAAACAATATTATTGTAGAAGAAACAGAAGAACAATTAGCAGATACATCTGGAGAAGTAGAGGCTGAACAAACAACATCAGTTGAAACAGCATCGGGTGAAACAACTGAAACAGTTAAAGATGATAAAGTAGAGGTTAATTAAATCGATAACATTAAAGTTTCTGAATATGATAGAGGAATTATGTAGTTACTAGATTGTACTGAATTTATATATTTTTCCATACAATCTTTACAATATGGTATATATCTACGAGTACTACGTTGATTTTTTACAATTTCTTGAATATATATTGTATGTTCATTATATTTATCATACTCACGTTTTGTTATAGAGTAGGTATGTACAACCCCTACCGAAACATTTTTACATGGACAGTTAGTGTTAATACAATTGTATACATTCCAAGGATTGTTAAATGATGAAGGATAATATAGGTCATCATCATTTTTCTCTTCTATTGCGCTATATTTTATAGATAAATTATTCATTTCTCTCATAAGGCGAATCCTTTTATAATCAAAATTATCTAAATAACTATATATTTCTTTATTAAGCAACATCATATTTTTATAATCCTTTAAAGTATATAAAAATGATGCGATATAGAGTATAATATCATTTTCAATATTTAACATATTATAAATGAAATTATATAATAGTATTGATTTCAATTTTATAAAAAATTGATTAAATATAATTAAATGTATTATAATGTAATAATATAATAGATGAATGAAAAACAGATTATAGATGTATCTTTTTGCATTGAAGCTACAAAAAAAAAGGATAAATCTCTTTGTCAATACGGTGATTGTAAACGACGGATTAAGATAACAGACTACCCATGCAAATGTGGAAATATGTATTGTAAACAGCATAAATTGAGTGAAAATCATGATTGTAAATATGATTATAGAGAGATAGGGTTAAAAGATAAAAAAATAGAAGAGATGAAATGTCTTAGTAATAAGATCCAAAAAATTTCTTAATTATATATTTAAAAATAAGAATATTATATATTTATGCGTCTTACTAGAAATGTTGTGAAGGCGAGTATTAAAAAAGTTAACAACTATCTTTGTCGAGAAAAAAAACTAGGAGAAAAATCAAAGATATATAGATTAGCTAAATTTATATGCAGAACTGATAATTTTACTATTGATTATTCTCGAGATTTTAAAGATAAAATCAATTTTTTATATGACCCGATAGGAGATCATTGGGCAGAAACAGACGGTGTATCAATTTGGTTAAATACATATAAAGTATTTACTCCTAAACTTCTATACTATACTATTTTGCATGAATATTTGCATGGTATGTTTATAAGAAAAGATGGTAACTATTTAAGCGAATGGAATGAACATAGATTAATGGAATATCTAGATTCACGTTTAATATAAACTATAAAAAATAAATTGAATAATATATTATGTTTAATATTATTCAATAACAATATAATATAAATATAAACAACATGAGCAACAACAAACCAATTCAGTTAGGACTTTGTTGTCTAAATACTGTTCTTCGAGCACAAAAACCTCCTGTATTTGCATCTAGAAGCATAATTTTGAAAACTTTTGAAGAAAAAGGATTTGAACATTTACGGAATAAGATTATTGAAAATCTAAAAGATGTATTAAAAATAATGGATTGGAACGAGAGACATGGTATTAAAGTATATCGTTTAAGCAGTGAAATGTTCCCACATCTCTCAAATCCAGATGCTCCTAATTACAAAATTGATTTTGCAAAAGAACTTTTACTAGAAATAGGTAATCGTTCTCGTAAATACAATCAACGACTAACATTTCATCCGGGACAATATAATGTAATTGGTACTCCAAATCCAGATGTGTTTGCTAAAACAAGTTTAGACTTAGAATGTCATGCAAATATTTTAGATGAGATGGGACTTGGTAAAGATTCTGTTATAGTAATTCATGGTGGAGGAGTATATGGAGATAAAGAGGCAACAAAAGATAGATGGTGTGAGCAATTTTACTATCTACCAAAAAATGTACAGGAACGTTTAGTTTTAGAAAATTGTGAAAAGAATTTCTCGGTAGTTGATTGTCTAGAAGTTTCAGATAGGATTAATATTCCTGTAGTATTTGATACACACCACTTTGAATGCTATAAACTACTGCATCCAGACGAACAATTTGAAGACCCGGATATCTATATGCATCCAGTTCTTGAGACATGGTGGCGAAGAGAGATAAAGCCTAAATTTCATGTTAGCGAGCAAGGAAAAGGTCGAACAGGTCACCATAGTGACTATATAGAAACAATTCCAGACTATCTTTTTGAAATACCTTATAAATTTGGTTGCAATATAGACATTATGATAGAAGCTAAAATGAAAGAACAAGCAATCATAGCTCTATATAAAAAATATCCTATGTTAGATTGCAGGAGGATAAAAAAAGATATTCCGTTGGGAATGCAATGGACATTTGTAGATTATGAAGAATGTGGATGTTGCTAATCAGCAAAGATAAAAAATATTGTCATAATCATAATAATATTTACATGGATTAATTATTAGAAAAGATGGTAACTATTTAAGTGAAAGAGCAGAACATAACATGATGGAATATCTAGACCAACGTTTAATATAAACTATAAAATTAGCTACATTTAATTAATATATATATATATATATAATGAAATCTAAAAAAATTAGAGGGGGAACTCTAAAAAGAGAAGAATTAGAAGACCCAAATGATATTCATAAATTAAGGTTAATAGAATTATCAGATAAAGCAGGAATAGTAGAATATGAAGATTATAATACTAAAATTACAAGTAGCGAGACAGAAATAAATATATTATATGTAATAGATATGCAAAATGATTTTATTAACCCATCTGGACCGAAAGAAACTGATGGACAATTCTCAGTATTAGGAGGTAGTAGTATAGTAGACCCTTTAATAAAATTTATTAGCAGTAATAAAGATAAATTTAGAAAAATAATTTTTTCACGAGATTATCATGAAGCAAACCATTGTGGTTTTATAGATAACGGTGGAATACATCCGCCCCATTGTGTTCAAACAAGGTTTGGTTCTCAATTTGATGCTAGAATAAAAAAATTTCTAACCTGTGAACTATTAAATGATGAAACTAGTAAAGAATATGAAAAAACAGAAATTGTATTTAAAGCAATGGAAATGGAATCTTTTGGAGCATCAAAAGCTACAAATACACGTGGAAAATGGTATACTACTCATCCTAGTTGTCAAAGAAAATACATTAACTGCATGGTTAAAAAAGGAGTCAATGAATCAGTTACAGACAGCAAAAAAAAATGTCTAAATTTAACAGGTGGTTTTAAATCAAATAAACCTAAACAAGATAGTATAGGTGACAGTATCGAGACTGATAATTTAAGAGAAAAATATGATATAGAAGATGTTATTAATGAAATTAATAACAAAACTAAAGTACATAATATATACATAACAGGATTAGCGGGTTGCCATTGTGTTAGTGAAACTGCTATAAATATAGCTGATTATTTAAATACTACTAGCCCTAAAATAGATTATCAAATTTATATAATAGAGGACTTAACACGTTATGCGTTTCTTCCTCTTTCTGTAAGTCCTCCTGAAACTTTCTCTAACGTAAAAGTTATGTCACGTCTTCAAAAAAAACTTCATAGAATAGAAGAAAGACATATTGATTTATCATTATATATATTTGAAATGATTATGGAGAAAGGAAACCCAGCACCTAAGTTTAAACTTTTGACATCAGAAGAAGTAAGGGAAAATATAAGTGATATACTTCAATGCGCTACCGCTAAACCTGGCGAGGATTCATTTCTTAAATATTTTCATTATTTAGAGTCATTAAAAGGCATTATTGATAAATACAAGAAGTATAGTGGTAAAATTAAATTAATAATGAATGAAACTGATACCAACTTAGAAACAATATTAAGAGAGCCAGTAGGGGGTGGTCGAAAAACTAAAAAGAAAAAAAAATCTAGGAAAAAAAAATCATATGAAAGAAAAGAAAAAAATAGAAAAAATAAAAAAATATCTAAACGTTCTCGCTATTAAAGAGTAAATCATGTATTAGATTAATGACTACTACAATATAACTATGAAAAGTAAATTGAATAATATATTGTCTTTTATATTATTCAATAACAATATAGTATAAATGATTATCTTCTTTTTTTATTAGATTTTCTGCGATGTTTTCTTGATTTTCTGCGATGTTTTCTTGATTTTCGAGATTTTTCTCTTTTATGTCTTCTGGAGTTTCTCTTTTTAGTATGTTTCCCGCCTTTTGCGCTGACGGAGGCACCTGCCAATAAGCGTAATATGAAGGTTATCAATTGCACCATCTCCTTGTTTTCTTTCATCGTAGCCAACCAAATATTAACGAAGTCACCTTCGTGGTGATTCAGATGCTGCGTCGCTTCCTGCTTCCACCTGGTCACCTCCGCCGCGTGCGCATCCCACCTCGACCATAACCGGTCCTCCTCTTTTAACACCTCCGCCTCCTTCGCCTCCGCGAGGACTTGTTCGTACGTGCGATTTTGGCCCAGGGCTTCTTTTTGTATTTCCTCCACCTTGTCGCTCTTTTTGAAAAGATCCGCCACTTGGGTCGACAGCGCCCTATCCACCGCATACCACGCCGTATCACCATCCGCATCCGGGGTCGGCTTCCCCGCCGCCCTCGCCCCCGCCTCCCTCTCCACCGCCCTCGCCCTCACCTTCTCCGCCGCCTCCACAATATCCGGCATGAGCGTGTGCATTACTTGCATGGCCTCGGGGGGGGAGCGCTTCCTTATCTTATTCGCTTGAGATTCCGCCTCCGCATCCATCGCTCCCAGGTAGATGAGCCACTCGTCGCCCTTCACGTTCCACCCCATCGGCTGCGCCGCCGCCGCCGCCGCCGCCGCCTCCCTGAGCGCGTCCTTGAGTATGACCCCCTTTATCATGTTACGCACATGATCCGGGTTAATCACATTAACCTCATGTGCTTGTTCGCCCACCCTCAACGCTGATTCCAAATCATTTTTCATCAGAACAGTCCTTTCCTCCCGGTTTCTTAAGGTCGACCAAAATTGTTCATCTTCTTGGTGATTAATTAGGTCATTATGCACCCGCCAGAGGGGCTTGGGTACGACAACGCCATTACCTGTCATAAGCCGATTCATTTCAGGATGTATCCACCAACCGGTTCTTTGGAGATGGAGGACATGAAATTTGCTTTGTTCAAATTCACGGGGATTGAAATCTGATATTAGCACCTCCGGCTCCTCCTCCTCCACCTTAGGCTTAGACTTCCCAAAGAGCCCTCCGCCCTCGCTTCTTAGGTGTGCCATTATTTGGGAGAATGTATACGCAGTTATAGTACTTTCTTTGCTAAAGCCACCGCTATGTTTTAAATAATAAGTTTTACTTTTACTCTTATCTATAGATGTGCGTATCACCGGTAAATAGGTAGGCGGTTTACCGTTATTCTTAGTAGCACGCAGATAAAGTTCCATTAAATCATCCGCCGTTATTTGACTCGGTTTTGATAAATCTTTCATCGCTGTTCTTTTTGGTCTTAATAGATACATTATAATATATATAAATAATATAAATAATATAAAAAATTAATCTTGGATAAAATAATGTCCTAAAAATAACTGATTGAACGAAATCTCTATCTGCTTACCATTTATTACTTTTTTTAACACTTATTTTAGGACCTTTCTTATTACTAGCGGCGCCAGGATCATAACTCTCTTCATCATCGCTATTAATATTTTTAGATAGCTCCCAAAACTCTTTAGAACCTAATTTAAAGTCTTTGTGAGATTCCGCTTTATACCAGAAAATCTGATCATTTAGTTTATTAGATTTTGCATTGTTATGGATTACTAAGCACTCATAGTTTTCAGTACATTGGTCCATTACTTGACAAAAACTCTCAAAAGTAGGAAACATACCAGCATAATTTTCATAAATACGCTTTCTATTAGAAATATATGGTTCTCTCAAAATAAAAACATAATCAATATTGGTACGTAAATTAGGTGGAATACCAAGCGGATATTGCATAGTAATAACCAACATCATTTTCCAGTGGCGACCATTCATAAAGAGAAGGCGCATCATTTTGTCTTTTGTCCAAGATGCATCAAACAAACAATCATCTAGAATTACGAATGCGCGCGGGTCAATATTACATCTATGGTACGTCGCCATTTCTTTAGAAATTTGCTTTAAAACAGTTCTTTGGCGTTTCAAAATATTTTCAATTATAGCAGTATTATATTCTTCGTGTATAAATAGTTTAGGAACATGTGAACTATAAAATCCATTACCTGCTTCAGTTCCACTTATAACAGTTCCAATAGGTATATCTTGATGATAGTATAAGAGATCTCTAACTAAAAAAGATTTACCTGTATCGCGCCGACCAATAAGTACTATAACAGGACCAGCATTTTCAGTTGGTTTAAATGTTATTTTTTTCATATCAAATTTTTTTAATTCTAAAGTCATTTACTCTATTTTAGAAAAAAAATTAAATTATAAAAACGCATAAATTTGGGTTTAAAGATATAATAAAAATTATTTTAATATAAAAAATGGATTTTTTCTACAAAAAAAATAATGAAAAATTTAAAGGAGAAGAATTAGTAGGAGTAAAAAATTTACAAAATTATATTCCTTTGTATGGTAAATTTTTTGAATTAAATAGTAAAAATTATAATTCAATTAATTTAAACAATAGTAATTTTATTAGTAATATAGAAGAAAAAGTAAGTGAAAATAAATATAGAATAAATATTACAGACAAAAAAGATAATATAGTAGAGAAAAATAGTTTTATAAAATTCAGTCCACTATTAGATCCTATTAAATATATAATTGATAAATATGATAAAGACACTGATATATTTATTTTACCTAGGCTCAATGACAATATATGTCACAGTAAAATGTTGAATACTAATAATGTTTCGTATGTAGATAGTTTTTTTTCATTTTTGTCTAGTACAATGTTGCATAACTACAATTTTGTAAATGGTATAGATTTTTATGGTTCTTTTTTAGGAATAAAAAAAGATTATGTTGTTAATATTGAAGATGAAATTGATATATTGAATGATAATGAGAATTTTCATAAAAATAAAAATGTTAAATATAACATTGATAATATTAGTTATGAAAAATTATTTAACAATTCTACAAAAAAACATAAACATAAAATTAGTCTAGATACTTCTGAAGTTATAGATGAAGATATTTTAAATCTCTCAGATATTAAAGATCTAGATTGTTTAAATGAAATTTTTAATATAGATAAAAAAATTTTAGAAGATATAAGTAATGATAAAGATGACAAAGATGACAAAGATGACAAAGATGATAAAGATGATAAAGAATTAATATATGAAAATAACGATATAAGAACCGCTTCTAGTAAAAAACATACAAATAGTTCAGGAAGTAGTTGTTCTTCTAGAAGCAGTGATACAGAAAATAGCGACGATAAAGATACAGATGATAATTTAGAAAGTGAGGAAAGTACTAGTAGTGAAAGTGAGCCAGAAAATGTTTTTATTAAAATAAAAGAATTCCCTGTACAATTAATATTTTTAGAAAATTGTAAAAATACACTTGATGATTATATTGTAAACAATAAAATACGAGACGTTGAATGGGATAGTATAATTCTTCAAATAATTTTTACATTAATTACATATCAACAAACTTTTAATTTTACCCATAATGACCTTCATACAAATAATATAGTATATAATGAAACTGATAAAAAATACATATACTATAAATATAAAGACCGACACTATAAAATACCTACATTTGGTAAAATATATAAAATTATAGATTTCGGAAGAGCGATATACAATTTTAAAGGTAATTTATTATGCAGTGATAGTTTTAGTAGTGATGGTGATGCACATACGCAATACAATTTTGAACCATATTTCAATGATAATAAACCTAGATTAGAACCAAATTATAGTTTTGATTTATGTAGATTAGGTTGTAGTATTTTTGATTTTTTTATAGAAGACCTAGATGATTTAAAAAAGATAAAATCTCCTATAAAGCGTATTATATTAGATTGGGTAAAAGATGATAAAGATAGAAATGTTCTATACAAGAACAATGGCGAAGAGAGATATCCAGATTTTAAACTATATAAAATGATTGCTAGAACAGTACATAATCATATTCCTTCAAAAGTATTAGAAAATAAACATTTTGAAAAGTATTTAATTGCAAAGAAACGTATAAATACTCCTCAGCAAATAATTAATATTGATAGTATTCCTATTATGAAATAGATTTAATAATATATAATTTATTTATGTAGAATAATATATAATTAAATTATATATTATGAAATAGATTTAATAATATATAATTTATTTATGTAGAATAATATATAATTATATATTATATATAATGAGAAGCCAAAAAAAAGTAAATTACAGAGTAAAAAAAAGTAATAAATTAAGAAAAAATACTATAGTTGGAGGTAGAAAAAAACGAAAAGATAAAAAAGCTAGTAGAAAAGCTAGAAAAGAAAATAAAAAAGGCAGAGGTTTTTTTAGATTTTTTGAAGATAAAACAATAAATAGCTGTGAAATTCCGGTAAAAAAATGCAGTGAAATATATGATAATTGTAGAAAACATTATTATTTTGATCAGGAAAATAGTTTATATAGACCTTGTAGAAATCCAAATAATAAGTATGATTCTTGCCGTGAAACAGCCAAAACATTTAACTATAAATGTATAGATAGAAGTGATGAAAAGTACAAAAAAGATATGGATTATTTAAATATAAGAATAGAAAACGAAGAAAAGCAAAACATCCTTGATAAAAGCATAAGAAAACAAATTGGAAGTATATTAAATTATACAGTAGATACAACAGGAATTAGAGAATTACAGCGTTTGGCAACGCCTTTCCCTGAAAAAGATTTAATAGAAGATATGCCAGAAGTAAATTTTAATAAATTTATAAAAGATTTTGAGTCTGAAATACAAACCACTATAGTAAATCCAATAGATATGGAAATTGAAAGTAATAGAGGGATAATATTAGATGATGCTCATATACCTATTTTGTATAAAATTTTAAAAACTGTTAAAACCAACAAATTACTTGCAAATAATTTTTCAAGTATGTATAATAATTATAGTGGCATAGAAAGTAACAAACAATTTTTAGAAAAATATGGTAATAAAAAAGTAATACAACAAATTGAAAAACAAAATAAAATGAGAAAATTAATGGAAAGAAAAAGCAGAGAAAGACAACAACTAATAGAAAGAGAAAGACTAGAACAAGAGCAGAAGAGCAGAGAAATACAACAACTTTATGCAGAAGCAGATGAAGCAAAACCTTTTAGTTTGGAAGGAAGGATACCATCCGAAAAAAGGTCTAATCCTAGAAGTAATAACGAAAGTTCTATAGCAAGAAATTCACTTCAGAGAAATCAAAATATAGACAGTCCAAAGTCTTCGATAGCTAGTACTGTATCTACTAAATATTCTCTTCATGGTAATAAGATATAAATATATTTATATCAAACATTAAATAAATTATATATTTAACATATTTTTAATATATAATTCGTACATAATAATTTAAAGATTTAGAAGTTTAGAATATATATGTCCTCTAACGTTTTAACTATAAAAACGGTTCAAATATCTCCATTTAGAATTTTAATGACAGCTTTAAAAGATATTCTCTTAGAAACAAATATATGTTTTACTCGAGAAGGTATAAAAATTATAAACATGGATAAAACACATACTATTTTAGTAAATCTTACTTTGCCAGCTGATAATTTTGAAGCATATGATATTAAAAAAGATAAAATTATAATTGGTGTTAATATGTTACACTTATTTAAATTAATAAACACAATAGATAATGATGATACATTAACTATTTATATAGAAGAAGAAGATTATTCTGATGGAGTCATACACTATTTAGGTCTTAAATTTGAAAATGGATTAATTAAACAATGTAAAACCCAGAAATTGAGATTAATAGAACCAGAAGTGGAAGAAATGCATATACCAGATGTTAAATTTTCTAGTATTTTAAATCTGCCATCTAGTGATTTTCAGAAAATTGTGAGAGACCTTGGACAAATATCTGAAAAATTAGAAATTAAATCCGTTGGAAATGAATTAATTTTTATATGTAATGGTCAATTTGCAAAAGCAGAAATTAGAAGATGTGAATGTGATGGAAATATGCAATTTATAGAGAAAAAGGATAATCATATTATTCAAGGAGAATTTTCATTAAAAAATCTAAATTATTTTATTAAATGTACAAATCTTTGCAGTCAAATTGAGTTGTATATAGATAATAACTTACCTCTAATTATAAAATATAATGTAGCTTCATTAGGAACTATAAAACTTTGCTTGGCACCCTTACCAAAGAGTGAAAATTAATATGTTCTATAGTAGACTCTATCAAAAAAAGTTAAAGGATAATAATGAAAAATTTTAATTTTGTTCCACACTACAGCACCTGGTATAGATAATATAATACTCTTCATGTATTTTTTATGTAATTGGTAATATATATTATCAATTATATCATCAGGTAAATTGGATAAATAATTATTCATGTAAGAATATTTATTTATTATTCTTTATTATACTTTAACGTACAATGTAAAAAAAATTGAAGAAAATTACAGTTTATAAAATATAACAGTACAACAAGAAATATGACTGCCTCTATTAAAGAAAATCTAAAACAATGTATTCTTTGGGCTACGATTCCATTAGTTAATGGTTTAACCTATGAAGTTAAGAAAACTACAGAATTAACAGTAAAACAACAAAGAGATAATGCCAATTTGAAAGAAAAAGAATGGGGTAATTTAATGATAGAACAGAAAAATAATGGAAACTGGACAACTCTTCTTGGCGAGGGACTTGTATATGAAGTATTAAATATTTTAGGAAAAAATCCACGTAAACCAGATAAAAAATCTGGATATGAACCCGATTGGGAAACAGATGAATATATATATGAAGTAAAAACTAGAAATTGGACAACTAGTGGAACAGCCGGAGAAAAAGTACCTGCTGTTATGTATAAATATAGTGATATTCCACAACTATATGGTAAACCTTTACGTATTGTGTGCGTTGGATATCAAGAATGGGAATTAACAAATGGTAATACTAAAATTTTTGGAGAGGTAAGCGTGAATAAGCGTAAATTTCTTGATTTGGCTCGTTCAATGGAAATTGAGTTTATTAAATTTAGTGACTTAGTATCTAAAATCAATTTATAAATTGGTAATTAATACTTCTTTAGTAGTTGACTCGGGTTTTTTTGAATTAATAGCTCGTCTAGCTACAATATTTTCACATTTAAAATTTTTAAATTTTTCTATTACACTGTCTACATATGAATTGCTCATTAAAAACATACATTTTTTTTCATCGAGCTTTATTATTTCATTAAATAATTTTTTATGCATATCTAAATCAAATCCATCTGCTATATATCCAACAAAAGATTTTTTATTTTCAGGAGCATATGGAGGGTCTAAATAGACAAAATCACCTTCACTAATATTTTTGAATGATTCGTTAAAACAACAACATCTAAATTCTACATCTTTAATCAAATTACTAATATTATTTAATTCATCTAATGTTATTATATTAGGTGTTTTTTTATAGTGACCATAAGGAACATTGTATCCATTAGGACCTTCTCGATACATACCTCTAAAACAAAGTTTATTTATAATAATAAATAAAGCTGAAATTTCTACTGTGTTGTTATCAATAATATTAATATTATTATACTTATTTCTTATCCAATAGTAGTAACTTTCTTTAGAAGTTTTTGCTTCTTGTATATTGGAAGGTTTTCTATTAATTTCACTACCATTAATTTCATCATATTCTTTAGTGTAAGTACTTATTACTTTAAATAGTTCATCTTTATTTTTTTGAATATCTTTATAAACATTTATTAGACGCGAATTAATATCGTAAGCATAAATTTTATTTTTTACTACTATTTTATTTTGTCGTATTAATGAAAGAATAGCAAATAAAACACTTCCTCCCCCTAAAAATGATTCATGATAATTATACATTTCTTTTGGTATATTTGTAATTATTTTATCAATAATTTGTGTTTTTCCACCTACCCATTTCAAAAATGGTTTTTGTAGTTTACATACAGAACTGTCTTTAATAGACATATTTATTTGTTATATTGTCTATCTATTAAATTTTTAAATCAATTTAAAAATTTAATACTGTATTATAAATTCTTAATTTTTAAATTCTTTAACAAGAGCTTTTAAAAAATCTTCTCCATTTGTATATTCAAGACGAAGATTTACAATTTTAGCTTGTGAAATTTTATAATCGATTAAATTTTCACAAATACTATCAGGAATAATGCATCCGTAATAATGATTATACATTTCTTTAATTACATCAATACTTGCATTTTTCATTTCAAGCGTGTAATCAATTCTTCCTGGGCGCACCAATGCACTATCTAATGATTTATAATTATTACTAGTAATTATTAAAATTCTACCAGGAGTTTCTCTAATACCATCAATAATATTAAGAATAAATGAAAGTGTTATTTTATCATTTTTGTCTTTTTCAAAATCAACTATCATTGTTGTTTCATCATGTTCTTTATCAATTTTCTTAGCTATTTTATTTAAAAGTTTATTTTGTAATAGTGTGTTTTTATCTACTTTATCATTAGATTTTTCATCTCCAGAATCTACATTAGTAAAATTATTTTCTATACTACTTTCACTATTATTGTCACTAATTTCGCGTTGTTTTACAATATTACTCATACAATCAATATCTTCAAATACTATAATTTTATTATCAAATCCGATTACATCTGTATTATATCTATAATATCTATTTTCAAAAAAATATTCACTAAATTCTGCTTGAGTTTTTATTTTGCTCAAGGGTATTACAATAATATGTCTATTTAATTTATTAGCAATACACTTAATAATACTAGTTTTTCCTGTACCAGGAGGCCCATGAAGACCTATTCCAAATGTATATGGATGACCTTCGTATTCATACCATGTTCTATTTTTCTCAAAAAAATTTAATTTATCAAGTAAATTTTTCTTTTGGTCAAAAAACATGTTATTAAAATTTCTTGTGCTATTAAATTCGCATTCTTCCCAAGTATTTTTTATCTCATCATAGTCATTGTTACTATTATTTTTATTACCAACAAGAGTATATATAAATTTTTTATTATGTCTAATCTCCTCTAACTCTTTTCTATGTTCAATAACTAGTCTGTCTAAGAACTCTTCTATATATTTTTTTGTTAATATATAACTAAATATTTCTATGTTAATTGTTTCAGTAACAGTAGAACGCTTATCATCTAATTTTTCTGTATCAAAATCTACTTTACAAAATAAATTATCAGAAATAGTAAAAGGTTTATATTGATTTACTATAAAAATATCTTTACTGTTTTTTAAATGTGCGTTTCTAATACTTCGTCTAGAAAATTTACTATCGCCATTTTCATCATATAAATTAGATGATTCAGCATATTCTTTAAAGCTATAAATTTCAGAATTATCCATACTATTTTTATTAATGTAATTCCAAAATGCTAAAAATCTGTCACTAAAAAGACTATCGGTACGTGTTAAATAGTCGCTATTTTTCATACTTCTTTTACCTTCTAGAAAAAAACTATTTTTTTTTTTTAATAAATTTTTAATTTTATATATATTGTCTGGTATACTTCCAAAATAAATATCATTATTGCTAATATAATTAGCAAATATAGTGATAAAAACAATTATAAATGTATTATATATAAAATTATTACCAGCATCTCTAGAATTAACAAGATAATTAACCTTTATACTTTCAATAAGACTTTCAAGGATTCTATTATTCATACTGGTTTAGTATAGATTTATTGATTATATATTTTTAAATAATTATTTAATAATATATAATTAATATAAAAATTACATCTATATTCGCATATTACGCATATTTAATCTATTTTTCTTTTGTTGTAATTGATTGTGCAATTCTTTATTAATAACTATTTTACTGTTATCTTTTAAATCTTGTTCATAAAATTTAGCTAAATTATAATCTTCTATAGTATCAAACTTATTTACATTTATAATATTACCATCTATATTATAATCTAAATTACTAATAGTATTTAAATTATTATTTTTTGAATTGTTAATATCTGGTTTTTGATTATTAATTACTTTTTTGTTGCTAACAGATGTTTGAACAAAATTATTATTAAATATTTTGTAAAAATTGCTTCTATCTATTTGTATATTATTTTCTATACATCTATTATTAATAACATTGTCTTCATAACCCCATCCCCAATAATTAGGAAATCCTTTAATTTTTTCAAAATCTTCACCTGTAATAGAAAAAATTCCACCCAATGCATAATCAAACCCATAATAATGTTTTACTATACCATTTGACGTCTCATAATTTAATAAGTTTTTACGTATAGGTAAAATATCTATATCATTAAATACAAATGTTATGTTTTTATAATGTTCTGGATATTTATTACGAATAGCTAAAAATCCTATGTTTTTTATAGCTCCTCTATTAAATGCTCGCATATCATTTTGATATGAATAGTATATTTCATATTCATGCGGAGAATAATCTTCTAATAAGTATTTGATATATACTTCAAAATGAATTTTATCATTTTCTCTATTTCTATATGGAACAATAAATACTATTTTAGGATATGACATATAATATATTACGTTAATATATTATTTTAATGTATTAACGTTATTTTTATTTATATTTATCTAATATTATCTTTGGAATTAAAGTATCTTGAAATGTTTCTAGTTTTTTAAAACATTTATTGATTGTAACTTCACTTATTTTACTAATATTATTAATTTCACGTTTAGATATATTTAGATTACAAGTATAAGAAACAAAATAAATTATTCCACTAGCAATAGAATGTGGTGTATTTTCAGGAATTAAATTATTGTTAGTTACTTTATTTGCTATAAATTTACATAACATTGTTAATTCTTGATTTATATTAAGTTTACTACAATATCTATCTATAAATGTAATAGGTGTACTTTGATGTAATATAGTTTTTTCATTTGACATATTTTCTATTTCTATTTCATTTATAATAGAAAGTGCATTTTTACATCCTTTTGTCGCACTAGAATTATCTAACATAAATATTGTAGCAATTTCTTTCGCTGTTCTAGGGTAGTTATTTATTCTACTAGCAATATAAATTGATGCGGCTATAATTCCATCTCTATTTAATCCTCTAAATGTTTTTACTTCAGATATTCTTTTATGAATTCTCATAGCCTCATCTATAATTATTTTTGGAATACCGCTATTATTTGCTATATTTATAATTTTTTGAAATTCATCATATAATGCTTTTTCTCTATATGGCATAGATTGCCAATCAGTATAACGTTTAATTTTATGTATTTCATAATTATAATGTCCATTTAATAAAACTTTGCAACCATAATTAGATTCTTTTAAAAGAGGATTTATTGGCATTCCACATCTGGTAGGGTCATTATTATTCGTATCATCGGCGCCATAATAACGCCATTCGGCAGAATAGTCAAGATTATGTTTATATATAATACTGCATTTCGTGTTACTACATATTAAGAAATTATCTTCATTTAATTTTAAATTACTTTCACACACTTCACATATATCATCTTTTATATTATTATTATTTGAATATAGACATTCTATATCTTGTTCTTTTTCATTATTTATTTCACTATCATATAATTTCCACATATCTATTTTTTTAACATATTTATCTTTTTTTTTTTTCCTACTAGAATTATAATTTTTATCATATTTATATAAATTATTTATTTGTATCATAAATACGCTTAAAGTTAATCTTTTTAATAAAAATTTATTTAAATCAATTTTTAAATAAATATATATATAAGTTATTTAAATAAAATAACTTAAATATTATTATTATTATATTTAAGTTTATGAAAACTCTAATAATTAATAGTAAGCAGCAATTAAAAGAAGTAAAATATAATAGTTTTAATGAACTTTATAAATTATGTGGTTATAAAATAGATAAAAATTATATTACTCTTCATAAATTTAATCGAGGCGAATATATTATAGAAATATGGGGGAAATATAGTAAAAATACATATATTTTTAATAAATTAAAATTATCAGGAAAGTGTGCAATATTAGTTAGAAAACAAGAATATATAGATATTACTATAGAATTATTTAACAATATAATTTCATGTGAAAATTTAGATTTAAAACAGAAAGAAGTTGGAAATATGAACTTTTATTATTATAGTAATAATAACCACAATAATGAGAATGATGACAATGATGACAATAATGACAATAATGACAATGATGACAATGATGACAATGATGACAATGATGACAATGATGACAATGATGACAATGATGACAATGACGACAATGACGACAATGATGACAATGATGACAATGACGACAATGACGACAATGACGACAATGATGACAATGATGACAATGATGACAATGATGACAATGATGACAATGATGACAATGATGACA
>MDTG01012366.1_pt1 | contig 20110 bp, 13 predicted proteins | sample 811421 | NCBI WGS metagenome assembly MDTG01 (sample SAMN05326645, study PRJNA326480) | marine metagenome | isolation source: seawater | place: Pacific Ocean: South East | collected 2011
ACAGAATCCAACTCAGTACGTGAAGACCTTGCAAAGTACATTTCAACAAAAACATGTTCAACCTGCGAGGGAAGCCGCTTACGTATTGAAGCGCGTAATGTCTTTATCAAGGATACACCACTGCCTCATATTGTAGAACTTAGCATAGCTGACGCACTGCACTTTTTTTCTAATTTAAAACTGGAAGGACAAAGAGCGCAAATTGCTGAGAAAGTGATGAAAGAGATCAATAATCGATTGCAATTCTTGGTCAATGTTGGACTTAATTATCTCAACCTTTCTAGAAGTGCAGAGACGCTTTCAGGAGGAGAGGCACAACGTATACGCCTTGCCAGTCAAATTGGCGCCGGTCTCGTTGGGGTCATGTACGTTCTTGATGAGCCTTCTATTGGCTTACATCAACGAGATAATGAACGTTTGCTCAAGACCCTAACTCACTTGAGAGATCTCGGTAACACTGTCATCGTGGTAGAGCATGACGAGGATGCCATTAGGCTTGCTGATCATGTTATTGACATCGGGCCCGGTGCTGGTGTTCATGGTGGACAAGTCGTCGCTCAGGGTAAAGTGGATGACATTATAGCGACTCCAGCATCACTCACAGGCCAATATTTATCTAAAAATAAAGCAATTATCATCCCTAAAAAAAGAACTCGCAAAAACCCAAAAAGCATCGTGAGACTCAGTGGCGCAACGGGTAATAATTTAAAAAATGTTACTTTGGAAATTCCCGTCGGTCTGTTTAGTTGCATTACTGGAGTCTCAGGATCAGGAAAATCAACGCTCATCAATGATACTTTTTTTAAGATAGCGCACACGCAACTGAACGGTGCAACGACAGCCACACCAGCACCGTATAAAAAAATCGAAGGCCTTGAGAACTTTGATAAAGTCATCGACATTGACCAAAGCCCAATCGGTCGAACTCCCCGCTCTAACCCTGCAACTTACACCGGAATTTTCACTCCCATCCGAGAGCTTTTTTCAGGGACACAAGAAGCACGTTCGAGAGGTTATAAACCGGGTCGTTTTAGTTTCAATGTTCGCGGTGGACGTTGTGAGGCTTGTCAAGGTGATGGTGTAATAAAAGTAGAAATGCACTTTTTACCCGATGTTTACGTTCCATGTGATGCTTGTAAGGGTAAACGCTACAACCGCGAAACGTTAGAGGTTCGATACAAAGGAAAAACGATTGATGAAGTATTAGCCATGACGGTAGAAGATGCTCGAGTATTTTTTGACCCTGTTCCGGTTATCGCTCGTAAACTACAAACACTTATAGATGTGGGACTGTCCTATATTAGACTAGGCCAAGCTGCAACCACACTTTCAGGCGGCGAAGCACAGCGAGTAAAGCTTGCAAGAGAATTATCCAAGCGTGATACAGGAAAGACGCTGTATATTCTCGATGAACCCACTACAGGCCTTCATTTCCACGACATTCAACAACTTCTTACTGTCTTACACCGACTGAGAGATCATGGCAATACGGTTGTTGTGATTGAACATAACTTGGATGTGATAAAAACATCAGACTGGATCATTGACCTTGGTCCAGAGGGAGGACAGGGAGGCGGCGAGATCATTGCAGAGGGGACACCAGAAGATGTTTCACTTGTTAAAGGATCGCATACTGCTAGGTTTCTTAAGCCTATGTTAGAATAGATTATTAATGGAGAATAAGTTTAGACCAGTGTGCCTTCACTGGTCTCATCGTTTAAGGTTTAACGATTTATGGCAACAACTCACGTAAGTGGTACTGAGCTTGAAATCCAAGCACCAAAGCTTCCTCTGACTAAGCCTTTTTTAGTCTCAATTGGAGTGACTTTTTTGGTGGCTATGCATATTTTCATGCCCAACCCAGGAGGCAGTGGACTTTCACTGTCTTTTAATGTCACTACTTGGCTCGCCATTAGTTTTTCTATTGCGCTCGGCTTGATACACACGATAGGTAGAAATTCTCTAAGATACAATAAATTAACCTGTGTACTTATTGCCTGTACTATTCTGCTGACCTTACCGATTTTTTACACCTCATCTCAGCCTGAAACGGTTGCTGCCAGAATTTTAGGACTTTGGGCGGGGTTATTGCTTTTTATCGTGCTGCAACAATTTCGTTTCAATAACAAACAGAAACAGCGTTTACTCTGGTTTATTTTGCTCGGTTCTCTGATTGAGACGATTTTTGGTTGGGTTCAATATTTACTACTAACACCTGGAAATATTTTGGGGTTTGACCCAAGTAATGACCTACCTTATGGCATTTTTCAACACCCAGATGTGATGGCCAGCTTTATTGCAACTGGTCTAATCTTGTCTGCATACCTTTTAACCCGACAGACAACAAAATACCAAAGCAAACTCAGCATTTTAATCACTCTCTGCTCAATGCCAGTTTTGGTGATTCCATTGCTTGTAGTGCTTCAATCGCCCACTAGCTGGTTGTCTGCGACCTTATCTGTTTTGCTACTTACACCCTATCTGTGGCGCTTTGCGATACGAAAGCATCTAGTCGCTTGGTTAGTAGGGTGCCTCATTGGTGTCATGATCGCTCTTATAGGTATGCTCTTTTCAACAAAAGTAATCGTGAACACCTCCACTGAGCCATCTCCCCTGTCCATTGCTACTTACAGCTTTCCTCAAAGCATTGATATGCTCATTGAGCGACCTTTTACTGGTTATGGGTATGGGCGATTTGAGTCTGGTTACATTATGTATACCGCCCGGCAACACCAACTCAATCAAAACTACCCTGCGGGGATCCCTTCTTTAACACATCCTCACAACGAGTTGCTCTATTGGTCGATTGAAGGTGGCCTTATTCCACTGCTCGCTATTGTGTTCACTTCAATTTTTATTCTGGCGCGTTTATATCAGACCAACAAAGGCAGTCGCCTAGCGACATTTGCGCTATTTTTACCTATCATTCTTCATAGCCAGATAGAATATCCATTTTATCACTCTGCAATACATTGGATAACTCTGCTCTTACTTGTTTACTGGGTAGACCAGCGTACAAACCGCTACTATCAATTGAATCTTAGCGCTGCGACGCGCTTTATCGTGAAACCATTCGCCTTTTTTCTGCCCATTGCGACACTCCTATTTATGTTGAGTACTCTGCATACAAACTACGTGTTAACCCAATTTGAACAATCAACCGTTAAATCACGTGATTTACTTGCTGACGTCACCAATCTAGCGGTCTGGAGCGAGCGATATGAATGGGATATACATGTAACCTCATTAAATATTGGGCTGATAAAAAACAATGCTCTGCTGGTTGAGAAATATGTTCATTGGAGCTTACCGGTCATGAAGGAAAAGCCAAGACCTGCCTTTTATCGAAACCTTATCCTCGCATATCGTTATCTGAATGAAGAAAGTAAAGCAAATCAGGTATTGAGTGAAGCTCTTTTCTTGTTTCCCGATGAAGACTTTTCCCAAGTTACATCTATCGACTTTACTCTGGGAAATCCGGCACAAGACAGGCTCTGGCCTAATGAGGTAAGGTAAGCTTACCTCTATGACCGCCTTTTAAAGAAGTGACTCTTCGAGTGCCTTCAGGCAAAGAGAAACATTTTCTCTCCTTGCTCCGTACCCCATAAGTCCAATTCGCCACGCCTTACCAGAAAACTCACCAAGTCCACCACCAATCTCAAGATTATACTGCTCAAGCAAATGACTGCGAACTTTAGCTTCATCAACACCTTCAGGCACATAAACAGTATTTAACTGAGGCAGCCTTGCATCTGCTTTTACCACAAATTCAAAACCTAATTTCTCTAACCCATCTCTCAATAGATTGTGCATATCTTGGTGCCGCCGCCACGCATGCTCCAGTCCTTCATTTTTAAGAAGAAGCAATGATTCATGTAGAGCATACAAGCTATTAACTGGGGCAGTATGATGATAGCTACGCTTACCTTCACCACTCCAATAGCCAAACACTAAACTTTGATCCAAAAACCAACTTCTTACCTGAGATTGGCGCGATTTAATCTTTTCAATTGCATTAGGAGAAAAAGTAACAGGCGCAAGACCTGGAGTACAAGATAGGCACTTTTGACTTCCAGAGTAGACAGCGTCGAGTTGCCATTCATCGACTTTTAAGCTGATACCACCGAGAGAAGTAACAGTATCAACTATAGTTAGAATGCCGTGCTGTTTTGCGAGTTTTCCCAGTGATTCAGCATCACTACGCACTCCCGTTGATGTTTCAGCATGGACAAAAGCCAGAATCTTGACGTCCGGATGTTCCTTGATTGCCTGCTCCACCTTTTCTATGGATACAGGTTCTCCCCAAATATCATCAACGACTTCTGCAATACCTCCCGCTCGAATAACATTCTCTCGCATTCGCTCGCCAAAAACACCATTGCGACAGACAATGACTTTATCTCCAGGTTCAATAAGGTTAACAAAGCAAGCCTCCATTCCAGCACTACCCGGTGCTGAAATGGGGATGGTAAAATCATTCTCAGTTTGAAAAGCGTATTTTAATAACGCTTTTACCTCGTCCATCATACCAATAAATGAGGGATCCAAATGACCAACGGTCGGACGACTTAAGGCTTGTAGCACCTGAGGGGAGATATCCGAAGGACCTGGCCCCATTAGCGTTCTGCGTGGTGGAATAAAACTCTGGATTGTCATGAAAACTCCTTTTTCAATGTCTTATAATTGACAAGCTCATCCTTACATTAATTGAATTTTACCTTAGTCACAAATACTAATTTTGATCAGGTCTTACCAGATTGTTTGGTGTGAAAAACATCAAAATACCATTGACATCGACACAACAAATGCGTTGAATGAGGAGGTGATAGATTCTATCACTTTGCAGTAACTCTGCAGAAGAGGAGCACTACCCAGGTATCTATGTTGTGGAACCGCAATTCCTACACAGCACAGTAGAGGGGGAGTAGTGCCGAGGTTATATCAAGTTGCTGGCTTGATATGGTCGGTTGATAGGGCTGAATCCCTACAACTGTCATCAGACTATCTGATGATGAGCTTCTGAGGTCAGCGATCTACCTATTACCTCTGCGCTCCTATCTCTTCTCAGGTACAAAACATATCATTTGGCTAGTCACCGAATAATAGACTTTTTGCTTAAGGGAACAAACTGTGCAACGTTTTAATGTCGCTAAATTTGGTGGTACCAGTGTCGCAAACTTTGATGCAATGGACCGCTGCGCTAATATTATTAACAACAACCCCGAAACCAAGCTTATCCTCATCAGTGCCTGCTCAGGAGTGACGAATCTATTGGTCAACTTGGCAAGAGGAGTACAAGATGAGACTAAGCGCAATTCAATTATTCAAGAAATTTCTGGTATCCATAACGCCACAATTGAACGCTTCAGTGAACCACACCAGGTCCGCCAAGATATCAATCACATCACGCAAAAAATTACCCAGTACGCTTACACAGCTGTAGACAAGCCCAGTAAACAACTGACTGATCAGTTAGTGGCCTGCGGTGAACTGATTTCCACATATCTTCTAACTCAATTAATGAATGAGCGCGGACTCCCTGCCAAACGCTTTGATATAAGGCAGGTACTACTCACTGACAGCAACTTTGGTAAAGCAGAGCCTCAGATAGAACAAATAGAAGCACTTGCACAAAAAAATCTGATCCCATTGTTACAAGACCACATTGTCGTTACTCAAGGGTTTATTGGATCCGATATAGCTGGCCATACCACGACTCTGGGGAGGGGAGGCAGTGATTACAGCGCAGCCTTGATAGCAGATGCAATAAAAGCCGATGGGCTCGAAATTTGGACAGATGTTCCGGGTATGTACACAACGGACCCTAGAATTGTTCCTCAAGCCGAGCCGATAGCTGAGATCAGTTTTAGCGAAGCATCTGAAATGGCCAATTTTGGAGCCAAAATTCTTCATCCATCAACGCTTGTACCTGCCCTGAGACATAATATTCCGGTCTTCGTAGGCTCTTCAAAATTTCCAGAAAAAGGTGGGACTTGGATAAAAAAGCAAGTGGAGACCTGCCCTTCATTCCGCTCACTTGCCTTACGGGGCAATCAAACCATGGTGACTCTGCGTAGTTTAGATATGTTCCATGCCTACGGTTTTTTAGCCAAAGTCTTTGAAGTTCTGGCAAAACATAAAGTTTCTGTTGACTTAATCACCACATCTGAAGTCAGTGTCTCCCTGACTTTAGACCAAACAGACACATCAGGTGGGGCGCCTCAACTTCCTCCACTTGCAAGAGAAGAACTCGAGGCGCTTTGTACCGTTGAGGTTGAAAATAACCTCAGCCTTGTTGCCTTAATTGGCAATAAAATGCGAGATAAGAAAGGTTATGCCAAACAAGTATTTGGCACATTGGAAGATTTTAACTTGCGCATGATATGCTACGGTGCTAGTCCACATAATTTATGCTTTTTGGTCGAAGAATCAGTGGCCAAACAAGCGATACAGTGTCTACACAAAGAGTTATTTGAAAACGTATAAAATATAGCAGCAAAGGCCGTCTGATAAGCCTTTGCTGACTCTGATTTTACCGAATTTCGCTTTACTCGCCTGCAACTTTCATCGATTCGAGTAATATTGAACCCGTTTGAATTTGTGAGCGAGTTTCTACATCACTGCCAACGGCAACGATCTGTTTAAACATATCTTTCAAGTTTCCAGCAATCGTAATTTCTGAGACAGGAAATTGTATCTCTCCATTTTCAACCCAAAACCCTGCTGCGCCTCGCGAATAATCACCAGTGACCACATTTACCCCTTGTCCCATCACTTCTGTAACGACCAAGCCAGTATTAAGTTCACTCAGCATTTGTGTAAAATTTTGTCCGGTCGAGTTAATAAACCAGTTGTGGATCCCACCCGCATGGCCAGTTAGAGTCATTCCCAACTTGCGAGCAGAATAGCTGGTGAGGAGATAACTTGCGAGCACACCGTCGGTAATTATCTCACGGTCTTCAGTCCTCACTCCTTCACTATCGAATGGTGTGGAAGCCAAGCCACGAAGAATATGAGGACGCTCTGAAATTTGCAACCAAGCTGGGAACACATCTTTGCCCAAATGGTCGAGTAAAAACGTTGATTTTCGGTATAAATTACCACCGCTTATCGCCATAACAAGATGACCAAGCAGCCCTGTCGCTACATCGGCTGCAAAAATGACTGGGTATTGCCCTGTTTTCAATTTTCGAGCATCGAGACGGTTAATGGTTTTTTCAGCCGCAGTCAAACCGACTTGTTCTGGACTCCAGAGCTCGTCTTTATGGCGCGCAATGGTGTAACTATAGTCACGTTCCATTTCACCATTTTGTCCTTGGCCTATAACACAACAGCTTGTGCTATGACGACTTGAAGCATAGCTGGCTAATAAACCATGGCTATTGCCGTAGACTTTCACGCCGTAGTGGCTGTCATAGCTTGCACCATCACTCTGTTTAATCTTATCACCAAAAGACAGCGCTTTTTGCTCCGCAGCAATCGCCACCTGAGCAGCATAATCAGGGTCTGGGCTATCCGGGTGAAATAGGTCAAGGTCAGGGATCTCTCCCACCATGAACTCCTCAGGTGCAGGACCTGCAAATGGATCTTGTGAAGTATACTGAGCAATATCCAATGCAGCATCGACGGTTTGTTTAATCGCCTCTTCACTTAGATCAGAAGTCGAAGCACTTCCTTTTCGTTGGTTACGGTAAACGGTAATACCAAGTGCACCATCGCTATTAAATTCAACGTTTTCGACTTCACACATGCGCGTAGAAACGCTCAGCCCTGTACTTTTACTGATAGCAACTTCAGCCGCATCAGATTTTTTAGCGGCCATTTCTAACGCTTTTGCTACTGCATTTTTTAATTCAACTTGCTGCTCAGCAACTTGTCGTCTTATATCCATACTCTGTCTATTTTTCAGATCAATTTTATTTAGAATAACAAGATTTTCGCTTTCTCCCCACGATTGTTGTTAAAATAGAGAAATAGATGCTCAATTTAAGGTAAAAAAATGGCTCGTAAGAATCAAAAAGCGCCATGGGAAGAGGAAGAAGAAATCATTTGGGTCAGTAAGACCGAATTGAAAAAAGACATGGAAGACTTACAAAAGCTTGGTGAAGAACTCGCAAGCCTTAAACCTTCTGTGTTGGAGAAGTTTCCGCTTAGTGAAGACCTTGCTGATGCGATAAAAGACGCGCAACGGTTTAAAAATGAAGCTCGCCGACGTCAGCTTCAGTACATTGGCAAACTCATGCGTTTTGAAGATCCGGAACCATTGCAGGCAGCGCTAGATAAAGTACGTAATAAGCACTCGCAAGCAACCGCTGTTTTGCACAAGTTAGAAACACTTCGTGACAGAGTAATTACTGAAGGAGACAGTGCTATCGGCGATGTCCTAGAACTTTACCCCACAGCTGATCGTCAACGATTGCGTCAACTATCTCGTCAAGCAGCGAAAGAAAATAAAGCGGGCAAACCTGCCAAAGCTTCTAGGGAGATTTTCCAAATATTAAAACAGCTCAACGAAGACAATCTCTGAATACTTTACCCCTGGCAAGAAGTCGTCAACCTCACTTCTTGCCCCCTTTTACTCTGCGGCGCTGACAAACTCTCTCAACATGGCACTATGATGGTTTGATTGTAGAGCTCGTATCACGCCATTATCAGCAATGATGCCATTCGCCATAAACATAAAATGAGAAGCTATCGCTTTAGCATCACTCAAGTGATGAGTCACCATCAACACGGTAATATTATTCTCTGTTGCCAGGACCTTAACTAAATCTAACATTTCAGCTCTTAAGACTGGATCAAGTGCAGAGAAAGGCTCATCCAACAACCAAATCTTATGAGGCTGTACAAAACATCGAGCTAAGGCAACTCGCTGACGTTGCCCCCCTGATAGTTGCTCGGGCAACCTATCTAAGTATTGAGCTATTCCGACTTGTTTTGCTGCTTTATCAATCTGCTGCTGTTGCCCAGCAGACAATTTTAAACTTGGTTCAAGCCCTAGACCAATATTTTGTCGAACACTCAAATGAGCAAAAAGGTTATGTTCTTGAAATAACATGGCAAAAGGTCGTCTTGATGGAACCTTGCCAACAACATCTTTTCCTTCGACCAAAATACGGCCTTTTTGAGGCTCTATAAACCCTGCCATGAGCGCGAGTAAGGTCGATTTTCCCGCACCGCTGGGTCCCATCAACGCAACAATATCTCCACTTGAAATCGTCGCATCAAAATGAAAACATTCGTTGTGGTATTCATAAGCCACATCATCGATTTTAAGCATGGTTTTTCCTAGTATTCGAGCGGAATAAAGTCTCGATCAGAGCAAAACAACTCAGGCTGATACACAGCAGTAACAATGAAACAACAGCTGCGGCTTCCATTTGGTAGCTGCCCAAAAGTTGAAACAAGTACAAGGGCAAAGTTCGAAAATCTTGACTGCCAAACAATGCCACAGCACTCAAATCACCAAAGGCGAACATAAAGCTAATGGAAAATGCATGAGCTAGTGGTTTACGCAATGCTGGCCACTCAACAACTTTAAGACGATTGAGTCCACTAAGACCTAAACTTGAACATAAATATTGGTATTGTTGCTCAACATGTAACATCGGCTGAGCCAACGTTTTGATGACATAGGGTAAGCCCATCATGGCATTCACGATAACAACAATTCCCATCGCCAGACTAAACACATCAGTGAACATTCGGAACAGTAAGAAAATACCCGTAGACAAGACTAGACCGGGTGTTACCAAAATAATCGTGCCGATCAATTCAATACCATTCGCACTATGAACCCGTGAGCTTAGGCGAAGTCGACGACTCGTTATCAGTATTGCGATACCGGCTAAAAGCGCGATACTACTTGCCATTAGAGCGATCTGAATTGATGTGGTAAATGCATGCCAAAGTGAAGCACTACTTAGCACATCCAACGTTTGTTTATTCAAACCACTGAACACAACAACAATAAGAGGAGGGATCACAAACAAGAGAACGGAAAAAATCCAAAAGCCATCCCAACATTTCGATAACCAAGAATCTTTTTCATGGCGAGACTGAGAAAGAGATGTCCCTAAATTGACCTCAAGTGGTTTTGCCAGACTTTGAATCACAAGTGTCATAATACCACATAAAATAATTTGCCAAATCGCGAGTAACGCACCCGTTTGTAGATCAAAATCAAATTTAATTGCTTGATAAATAGCAAGCTCTATCGTGGTTGCTTTTGGTCCTCCACCTAATGCCATTACCGTGGCAAAGCTGGTAAAACAGAGCATGAACACTAAGCCTGCAATATGAGGAAATTGCTGCTTTATAAACGGCCACTCTACCCAACGGAATTTATGCCAGTGTCCCATACCAAGATGTGCCGATAACTTATGTTGCTCATGGGGAATTGACTCTAATGCCTGAAGTATAAGGCGAGTAGCGTAAGGTAAATTGAAAAAAATATGGGCAAGTAAAATGCCATTCAAGCCATAGATAGAAAAAGATGATTCATTACCGAAGTAATTTAGTCCTTGCACAAACAATCCACGATTTCCATAAATAGCCAATAGCCCAAAAACACCCACTAAAACGGGTAAAACGAGGGTAGATGCAAATAACTTGAGTAACAGAGCTTTGCCGACAAATCGTCGTCGAGATAAAGCATGAGCAATAGGTATTGCCAAACCAACACTAAATAGAGTTGATAACGTGGCTTGGTAGAAACTGAACTTAGTCACATGAAGGTAATAAGGCTCAGTAAATAACTGTGCGATATCGGCGGTAGAAACGTGCGTCAGTAGGGACCACAGTGCAGACCCTACTAAAAATATGATTGCTGCCGCAACCGCAAAACCAATTCTAGGAGTGGACAAAATACAAACCTAGAAGGTTAACGCGTTTTGCCATTCACGCACCCAAGCTTTACGATGTTTAGCCACTTCATCAGAGCCAAACATCAGAGATTTACTTGGTAAAGCCAAACTGGCAAAGTCTCCGGGCATCTTCACATCGATAACAGGATACATCCAGTTACCCGTTGGAATCACACTCTGGAAGTCATTACTGACCACAAACGTTAAAAATTGATCAGCAAGCTTATCGTGACGGGTATTTTTGACTTTTGCAGCCACTTCGACTTGGGTGTAGTGACCTTCTTTGAAGTCTGCTGCAGCATACTTTGTCTCGTTTTCCACGATCATATGATAAGCTGGAGAGGTAGTGTAAGACAGTACTAAATCAGCCTCACCTTCTAAAAACATTGAGTATGCTTCAGACCACCCTTTTGTTACGGTGACGGTTTTTTTTGCAAGCTGTTTCCAAGCTTGTTCGACTTTGTCCCCATATACCGATTTCATCCAGAGCATAAGTCCTTGTCCAGGTGTCGAAGTACGAGGATCTTGGTAAATAACCTTTAGGTCATTTCTCTGTTCAACCAGCTCTTTTAAGCTCTGTGGTGGATTTTTCAACGATTCTTTGTTGTATACAAAAGCAAAATAACCGAAATCATAAGGAATAAAGGTGGTATCCGACCATCCATTCGGTAATTTGATATGGTTTGTATCCACATTATGTAGAGCCAAAAGGCCGGTTTTCTTTGCTTCAGCCATCAAGTTATTATCAAGCCCGAGAACAATATCAGCTTTGGTATTTTCACCCTCAAGACGAAGACGATTTAAAATGGACACACCATCATCCAATGCAACAAAATTTAAAGTACAATCGCAATGTGCTTCGAATGCCGTTTTGATTTTTGGGCCAGGGCCCCATTCCGAAGCAAAAGAATCATAAGTGTAAACAGTCAGGGAATTGTCACTAGCAAAAGCTGACATCGCACAACTGCCTATTAAAGTAACTATGGCACGACGGGTATATGATAAGGTTTTATTCACGGCTCGCTCTCTCCTTGTATGAGCGGCACAGGGTTTGAGGGGCCTGCTCAGAGAGACCAAACTCAATTCCTACGCCAGCATTATCTGGATCAGGTTTACGGGTCCCAAGAGTCACTTGATCTCAGCCGATATCGTTATCGATATTTATGGCTCCCCGATGAGTAATGTGTGGATTGTAATCATTATTAGGCTCAATAGCTAGCCTAATCATAGCCAGCCTAATTCCTATGGTCGTAGCCCCACCGAGGAACTAAAACTTGTTCAATACCTAGATGATCCAATATTCGCGCAACCATAAAATCAACCAAATCATCGATAGACTTAGGTTGGTGATAAAAACCAGGGGCGGCAGGCATAATAGTTACACCCATCTTAGATAACCTATGCATATTCTCTAAGTGCAAGGTGGAGAAAGGTGTCTCTCTCACCACAAGAAGCAATTGACCCCGTTCTTTCATGACAACATCTGCTGCGCGCTCGATGAGATTATCAGATATGCCATGGGCAATCGCTGCTAAGCTTCCTGCAGAACAAGGACAAACAATCATTTGTTTCGGCGCTGCAGAGCCCGATGCCACGGGAGAAAACCAATCGTCTTTACCACTCACAGTAAGGTTAGCTGGATTACAGTTAAGCGACTCCACCAGTTGTGCTTTGGCATTTTCGGGATTCGCTGGGAGTTTCAAGTCATGTTCTGTAGCAAGTACTACTCTGGCCGCTGAAGATACCAGAAGGTGGACATGGTAGTCTGCAGCGATGAGACACTCCAACAAACGAATTCCATAAGGTGCCCCAGACGCACCAGTGAATGCCAGCGTTATCTCTTTAATTTGTTTTTTCATCTTTTTCTGAATTTTATTTGGCAAGCTCTGCTAATAGCTTAGTGTGTATATCGTCAAAACCACCGTTACTCATGACTAATATTCGATCCCCCGATTGAACGAAAGTCGTCACAGCCGCAACAAGTTCTTCGATGTTATCTGATACCGCCGCCTCACCTCGACATTGGATGGCAACGTCTTCTAAAGACCAATTAATATTATCGGGCTGGTAAAGAAATACCGCATCAGCTTCATCTAATGAGCGAGCAAGCGAATTTTTATGTACGCCACGCTTCATAGTTGCACTTCGAGGCTCTAAAACTGCGATGATACGCTTCTCGCTGGTTTTATTACGTAAACTCTCTAAAGTCAGTTCAATGGCCGTTGGATGATGTGCAAAATCATCATACACTTCAACACCATTAACCATTCCTTTGAGTTCCAAACGTCGCTTAGTATTAATAAACGTATCCAATGCTTCACAAGCATATAAGGGCTCAACACCAACATGGCGAGCTGCTGCAATTGCCATAAGTGCATTATTGATATTATGATTACCTATTAGGTTCCAATTAACTGAACCCACTTTTTTACCTTCAAAAAAGACTGCAAATTGAGAACCGTCAGCATGTTGTTTCTCGGCTTGCCAATCACCGCCAATACCGGATGATTCAGATTCACTCCAGCAACCACGACCGAGCACATCTTTGATTTCTTGGTCTTGCTGCGGAAAAAGGATTCTGCCTACACTCGGTACGGTTCTCACAAGGTGATGAAATTGGCGTTTTATCGCTTCCAAATCATCAAAAATATCGGCATGATCAAACTCTAAATTATTCATGATTAGAGTTTTGGGGTGGTAATGTACGAACTTCGAACGTTTATCAAAGAAAGCGCTGTCATATTCATCCGCTTCAACGACAAAAAAAACACTCTTTCCTAGGCGAGCTGACACACCGAAATTGCCCAACACACCACCAACTAGAAAACCGGGTTCATAACCACACTTCTCTAAAATCCACGTCAACATGCTCGCAGTTGTTGTTTTTCCATGCGTACCTGAAACGGCCAGAACCCAACGGTCTTGAAGAAGAAATTCACTGAGCCACTGTGGCCCAGATACGTAGCGTATCTGTCGGTTCAAAACAAATTCAACACACGGATTGCCCCGGCTGAGCGCGTTACCAATAACAACCAGATCAGGTGCAGGTTCCAACTGTGATGGATCAAAGCCCTCGATAATTTCAATACCTTGAGATTCGAGTAATGTACTCATAGGAGGATAAACATTCGAGTCACTCCCCGTCACTTTATGTCCGAGTTGACGTGCGAGTAAGGCAGCCCCTCCCATAAACGTACCACAAATCCCCAAGATATGAATGTGCATAGAACCTTTTCCCACCACAACGTAAATGATGCTTCATTATGGCGAGAAATAAAATAAAAGCGAATATCTTTGGCCATAACATTTATCACTTTTAAAGCAGCACTGTTCATTCAACACAAATCACATAAAAAATGTAATATTATGTAAACAAAATTACGAAAATGAGATTTATATCGGTTAGTTTATTACCAATAAAAAGATATAACTTTTACAATCACGTCTGGGGTATTCTAAAACGGTCCGCGAGAGACCGACTCTACCTCACCCTATTTTATTACCAGAGACTTTTTTAAGGAAAACACATGTCTGGAATGCGTACCCTTGGCGAGTTCATCGTTGAAAAACAAGCGGACTTTCCCCACGCCAGCGGCGACCTATCATCTCTACTATCTTCTATCCGCCTAGCTGCAAAGATTGTTAACCGTGAAATTAATGCGGCAGGTCTTGGTGATATCACCGGTGCCGTAGGCACTGAAAATGTTCAAGGAGAAGATCAGCAAAAGCTCGATATCTATGCGAACGAGAAGTTCAAAGCAGCACTAGAAGCCCGAGATCAAGTTTGTGGTGTTGCTAGTGAAGAAGAAGATGAAGCGGTTGCATTTAACAAAGAGTTAAACAAAAACGCCAAATACGTTGTTTTAATGGATCCACTTGATGGCTCATCAAATATCGATGTGAATGTCTCTGTAGGAACCATATTTTCCATCTACCGTAGAGTCTCTCCCATCGGAACTCCACCTACAGAAGAAGACTTTCTACAACCAGGTCATAAACAAGTCGCGGCTGGTTACGTGATCTATGGTTCATCAACTATGCTAGTTTACACAACTGGCAACGGAGTTAATGGTTTTACATACGACCCCTCACTCGGTACATTTTGTTTATCACACGAGAATATGATGATTCCAGAAGATGGCTCCATATATTCTATCAATGAAGGAAATTATATCCGTTTCCCGACAGGCGTGAAAAAGTACATCAAGCACTGCCAAGAGAACGATCCTAGTGATAACCGCCCGTATACTTCTCGTTACATAGGCTCTCTGGTCGCAGATTTCCATCGTAATTTACTCAAAGGTGGTATCTACTTATATCCAAGTACTCATAGCCATCCAAATGGGAAATTGCGCTTACTGTATGAATGCAACCCCATGGCATACATTATTGAGCAAGCGGGAGGGATAGCTTCTGATGGTGTACAGCGAATTATGGATATCAAACCGACAGAATTACATCAACGAGTGCCATTTTTCGTCGGCTCCCAAAAGATGGTCAAGAAACTAGAACAGTTTCTTGAAGTTAACCGAGATAGTGATTAGTCATTATTAATCAAGGAGCTGACACTATGTCAGCTCCTTGATTCTTAAACTTTCTGACACCAATCTCCCGAAGAGATCAGGACTTCTAACTGGCTTGATTCTTGATAAAGATACATCCAAGCCTGACCAAAAGGTGTCTCGATAAGCTCCCTTCGATAAGTCACTGGCACATCTTCAAGTTGGTCAAGAGTCGCTAATGTATCATCATCAATACCGTACACTTCCCCTGTAATCGTGTGATGCCCTTCTACAACTGCGGGGTAAGCCCCAAGGTCATATAAATTGTAGATGGGTAAGGTCGCATGAAAACCTAAAAAATCCGCATTGGTCAGCAGATGATGGTGAGTTTGTCCTTGGCGTAAGGTCCCATACACGAAAACTAAATTTTGCATTAACCCAAATCCTTTTGCTTACAAGTTTTATTAGAAATTTTAGTTAAACTCGAACTGATAAATTAAGTCCACAGCCCGTTCAACACCACTTATCGCATCTAGATATAAGTTGGTCATTAATCGGTAACGTACTGTAAACTCGCCAACAGAATCAAAAATACCCACACCATATTTCACTTGTAAACCAGGTAATATGTAGCCACTCACGGTCACTTGGGATTCATTACCAGCACCTTTCGTGTCGAGCTGTAGATTCTGAACGCCGAATGCTTCTCCAATTTTTCCGACCACCTGACCACTTTGAGCTAAGCTTAACCCAATCAGAGTTGTCGCTACTTCATTACCTCCCGTTTCCCCATCAATGTCTTGGCCACGCAGCAGATAAGAAAGTGCTCTGGCCTGTGACATCGAAGGCTCTGAAAATATTTTTACTTTCGGTTGGTTGGCAGGACCAGTTACTAGGACACCTGCTGTCACATCACCTTGAGTATTGTCAGGATTCCTGATCGCTTTGATTTGAACGAACGGCTGGTCTACCGGCCCATTCATCAAAACTTTTCCTTCTTCAATGATAAGATCTTGCCCAAAGGAGCGGTAAGACCCTTCTTGAATATTCACTTCACCTATCACATAAGGCACCAGATCCCGCTGAGAAACATTCAACTGTCCGGTTAGACGCCCTTCTAAACCAAAAGCTGACAGTTGAAACTCATCACCTAGTCTGATGTTAATGTCAGACTCAACTTCAAAAGGAAAGCCATGATGAGTTTCTAGAGGCTTTAAGTTCTTATCCAGTATTACTTGATCTTTAGAGACACCGATCGCGTTAGGAGGTAACTCTTCTACGATGATCTTGCCCCACGGTAAGTCAATATTTCCCTTTATTTTAGCTGATTGAGGTGACAATGAGAGCACCATATCGGGTTGAACCTTAACTTTCGTCGTAGGGGGAAGGTGAAGTAATAACTCATCGGCAAACACCCTAATTGTCGATGACCAGTTTTGGGGCCGGCGCCAATCGGCTTGCCCAGTCACATGCAAGTCACCTTCCGGCGTGACCATTGTTGATGTCAATGATGCTTTATAGCCGGAAAAGCTCAGATTCATTTCACCTTTTTGTACTTCTATTGGCGACACATCGCCTTTAACTAGAATGTTTGTCAAAGACAAAACACCGTCAATTTGAGGGCGTTTGATCGGCCCTGAAAAGGCGGTCTTAGAATCAACAACAGCATTAATTTTATTGTAATCGCCCACAATCGGGGACAAAAAACTCAAATTAATATTATCGATGTTTGCCTCTCCATTGATTTTTTGATTGTCACTTTTCACATCGGGAATAGACAAACGCCCATAGAAATCTCCATTTTCAATAAGATCAATTCTCCAATCGAGTGCTAATTTTTCCTCTTCAAGATCAATACTTGCCCAAATTGACTGCCAGCCAACTTGAAGACTTTGTTCAAATTTATGCTCAAAAGAGCCTGAATTGGTCTGAACAATAGCATGTATACTAGGTGAAGATGATGGAGACCATGAGAACTGACCACTAGCATTGACTTTTCCATTGAGCTGAGAAGATTCGGGGAGCAAGTCTTGAAGTTGTCCTAATTCGAATCGCTGCAGGTTAAAGGCAATGTCACCTTTCGATCCGATAAATAGCGGTTTTTCAAAACATAGGGACGCCTCGGCCTGTTTCCAGCAATGTGCTGCTGCATGAAACTCCTGTTCAACCGCCAGATAATTAAGTGGAGTTGGTGTGTCCAAAGACCACTGCTGACCTCTCATCGTCAAAGTGACCCGTTCAAGCGTTCCTTGCCAATTCAGAGACTGCTCTGGATGCACGACTCCTGAAAGCGTAAGGTCTGTATTCAATACGTCGGATAATGCTTCTAATTTGAGAGTATGCTGACCGTCCTGCCCACTCCCCTGAATCGTCAACTTTTCTAACCGATGCTCCTGATACTTACCTCTCGAGAGATTTAACTCAAGATCGCCAGAGAGATTCATTAATGACGAAAAGTGGCCAACTAACGCCGCTTTTTCTAGGCTAAATTGGTCTTGCCATTTCAGTCCTTCCGCTTTTAAATCAAGATCAACATTTGGATCTTTGAGTGCTCCTCTCATTGAAGCGTTACCACTCACTTGGCCACCTAAATTAGCGATTGAGGAACCTAAGTCAGGTATATTAATGCCGATCTCGAGATGCCATAACTTATCTAATCGGCCACGCACTTCAACATTGTTGGCACCATGAGCGATAGTAATGCCTTGAGTACTGATTTGCAGATCATCAATATTAGCCGTTCCACTTGCTTGCAGAGCTCCTGTAACATCTAGAGATTGCTCCCTCACATTACCCGATATTTTTAGGTCTGATGCTTGTACAGACCATTTATCTTGTGATGTTAAACTTGCCAATAATGCTAACTTTCCGTCTAGCTCCCCTTCAGCCTCAGGCCAATAAAGACCAGGCTGGATATTAGAAAAAGAGAGCTGTGTATTCAGCACTAACTCTGGATCTAGGTTGATAGACAAAGGAGCCCTTATCTCCCCTCCTAACATTGTTAAACTCAACTGATCCAAGTCGATCCTCTCGGAATTGCCATTACCACTTGCCATAATGGATGCTTTAGGAATATCCGTCCCACTGATTTCACCTTTAAGATTCGTCTCATAGTGAGTTAAGTTTCCTTGTAACCCCAAGCTATCGATATCTATGAGGTAGGAAGGCTCTCCGGCTAATGGCCAATGAGCTTGACCTTCGGTAAGATCGATATTAAATGGCATGTCGGGTGACAAAGGCTGAACTCGAGCGGATAGTTCTGCTTCTACAGGCCCCGATAACACAGAATTCAATGTTAAATCTGCGATACTACCTTGCATACCAAGTTGCAGTGTTTGCCCTTCAAGGTCTTTATTCAATATTTGGATCAGACCAGATAGCTCGATAGGATAGTCGTCAATCAAGTCTAGTTGAGCTTCTAGCTTCGAAATTGTGTCAAAAGCTGAGACTTGCAAAGTCTTTATATCAACATGACTTCCATGCGCAGCACCAGAAAATTTCAGTTGTTCAACCACAACAGGAGATTCTTGCTCCAGAGTAAAATGCTCAAGGTTAAAATTATTGACAACGACTTTCATGGGAAGGACGACATCAGGCAGTGCTATCTCATGACTAGAATTTTTGTCGGGTGTTTGCTGAGTAGAAGGCGACTGCTTTTCTGAATCAACTATAGAAAGTGCCACATCGTACCAATCTGTATCGGAAAGGGTTAAGGTACTGTTCTCGAAACTCAGCGACGATTGTAAGGAGTGCCATTTGAGGGCTACCCCCATAACATCAAGATTAACATTCTTTGCTAGAACTTTATCCACGATGAGCGGTATTGGTGTCGATACCACTTGAGTCGCGGCATCACTTTCTGCCTCACTTTGATTATTACTTTCCGAAAGCTCAACGCTCAAGCCGTCAATAACCGCCTCTTGAATGCATATTTTTCCTTGTAACAGGCAAGAGAGACTGAGCTTGATGGCTGTATTGGAAATCTCAGTTTTTAGTGACGCGGAGGCATCTTGATAAACAACACCTGTTAGCTTAATCCCACTTGATAGCGAGCCTTTGTGCTCAGCAATATGAACTTGAGGCATGATCTTATGAGTTGTCCAAACAATAAAATTCAGGCCGGTATTTGTGGTAATCATTGTAAGTAAAAGGCCAGCCAGCAACATAATTACCACTAGAACAGACAACCACAACCTATTGATTTTATGAAGCATAAATGTTCTCATAACTCAGGACCAAGAGTGAAATGAAGTTTAAACTCACTCCCCTCAGAAGCATCAAGACCCCAAGCAAAATCAAGCCGAACAGCCCCAAGTGGTGATCCCCATCGAACACCAAAACCTGTACTACGCTTTACTTCGAACGAATCATTAAAAGCATCACCAACGTCATAAAATACCGCTCCCCACCAGTCTTGGTATACTCGGTATTGGTATTCAAGTGTTGAAGTAGCGATATATTTCGCACCTGTCAAAGCACCGCTGCTATCCGTGGGGGAGATAGACTTATAGCCGTATCCTCGTAAGTTACTATCGCCACCTGCAAAAAAGCGAAGTGAAGGTGGTAATTTATCAAAGCCCTCAGCAAAGTTTGCTCCCGCATCAATACGGAAAATTCCTCTGTGATTGTCTCCAATACTACGAATCCAGGCAGTACCTGCAAGTAAACGAGTTACTCGTGTATCCGATAATAGACTAGGGTCGCCGTATTCAATGGTTATATCTTGGCGGTCTGCCCACAATG
>MDTG01118754.1_pt1 | contig 20109 bp, 10 predicted proteins | sample 811421 | NCBI WGS metagenome assembly MDTG01 (sample SAMN05326645, study PRJNA326480) | marine metagenome | isolation source: seawater | place: Pacific Ocean: South East | collected 2011
CCTTCATGGAACTGGGTCATTTTTAGCAACATTCTTTTGGGTTTAAGTCAAGGTTTAACTTGGAGTGCAACAATTATCATGAAAATAGATCTAGTGGGCCAAAAAGATCGAGGGCTAGCCATGGGTCTGAACGAATTTGCAGGATATTTTTCTGTAGGTTTAATGGCTTTTTTAACTGGGTTCATAGCCAGTGAGTACGGGATAACCCCTTATCCTTTTTATTTAGGGATTGGCCTGGTGGTGGGCGGTGTATTGACTACATCGATTTGGATTAAAGACACAAGCCAGTTTGTCGATCAAGAACATAAAACCGCCCACCACCAGCCACTGAAAAATGTGTTTATGCAAACCTCCTTCCACCACAAAACCTTGAGCTCTGTAACCCAGGCTGGCCTTGTAAATAACCTGAACGACGGAATGATTTGGGGCTTATTCCCTATCTTACTTCTAGGGCTTAACTTCCCCACCCAAAGTATCGGAATGTTAGCGGCTATATACCCAAGTGTTTGGGGATTTGGACAACTCTTTACCGGAAAAATGGCTGATTATTACTCAAAAAAAAAGATGCTCTTCGGTGGTATGTTTGTGCAAGGTTTAGCAATTTTAGTGATCCCATTCGCCACTGATTTTACCCAACTTGCAATCTTAGCTTCCTTACTTGGTACCGGTACTGCGCTGGTTTACCCCACTTTTCTCACCACAATAGCCAGCGCCACCTCTCCCCTAGAACGCGGCGAAAGTATTGGAACATTTCGACTTTGGCGTGACTTAGGCTATGTCATAGGTGCAATACTCTCTGGTATTTTAGCCGACTTTTTCGGCTTAGTTGTGGCTATACTTGCCATAGGAGCCCTAACTATTGCTTCTTCACTGGTTATACTATTTCGTATGCCAATTGAACTCAATTCTAAATAAATTTACTGATAAGTAACTATTAGTTTTGCCTCTAACCAATTTTAATTAAATAATTTAGTAGACATCATTTAATATCAAACTGGGACAACTAATTGACCATCATTATTTGGGTGAGTTAAAATTTTAACTTAAAAATCAAATGTACTCGATATAATAGAATCTTTAAATAACCCTTCAGTACTTCCTGACCTAAATACCTCGCCATCTTTTAATATTATTATACGGTCGGAATATTGTGCAGCAAGGTTTAAGTCATGTAAAATGATAAATACACAAACATTTTTTTACAATTTTACTAAAAACATTCATTATATAATGTTAATGCGAAATATCTAAATTTAAAAGCGGCACTTAAACTAATATATAAAGTATACATTTAGACGTATTAAATCACTTTAGTCAATACTATAGTGCATTTTTTTAAATAGCATAACTTGCTAAGTAAATTATATTTATGATTTTTAATTTTTTGGATCATTTTTTCGGATAGAACCTGAAAATTCGACTATTTAATTAATTTAACTTTTTAGAAGTATATCCTTTTGAACTGAAAATAAATCAAATACTGGTAATGTAGCGGCGCCCAAGGCAGCGGCATCTGGCCCTGCTGTACCAACTATAACTTTAGGGGCAACTGATTTCATGTCAACTCGATCTTTCGATAATAGATCCGGAAGATCCAAAGCGAAATGTTTTATTATAACTTCAGGTAGTCTTCCGCCTAATATAACTGTATCGAAATCTAAAAGATATTCTGCGCTTAGTAAAACCGGCGTTAAATATGTTTTTGCTAAATCAATCCACTCACTAAGTTTCTTATTTCCTTTTAGATATAAATTCTCTAAATCTTCTGGTCTTTTTATCATGATTCCAGAGATATTTAACCAACTATATAAATTTGATAAGTTGAAATGTTCACCAATGTGCGGTACATCGGAGGTGCTGAGCGGACTAACGTCATTAATAAATGGGAAGTATCCAAGTTCACCAGCGTTACGATTTGCCCCTTCAAAAACTGAACCTGCAATGACAACTCCACCACCTAACCCTGCTCCCATAAATAAATACAAAAAATCATTTTGATTTTTACCAGCACCATACCAAAGTTCGCCAATTGCAGCTGCAGAGGCATTATTTTTTAAAAATATACTTGAATCTATCTTTTGTTGTAATAAAGCAACAATCGGAACATTATGCCAATTTGGAAAAGCTTTTGGGTTAATTGTATTAATTACTTCATTATTTTCATTAATACTTAGCGGGCCTGGTAAACTTATTCCAACACCGGCAAAGTATGATTTTTGATCAATTTGCACTTCTTTAAGTAAGTTAACGGTATCGGATATCAATTGTACCGCTCTATAAGGCTCTGGATTATCTACCTCATAAAAATACTTTGATATAACTTTACCTTCTAAGTCTACTAACATACCAGTTAAATGGTCTCTATTAAAATCGATGCCAATAGAATATGCTCCATTAGGATTTAAAATTAGATTAGTAGAAGGTGCACCTCGACGTTTTTGTAATTTATCAGCACTTAAAATTAAACTCTTTTGTATAAGTCGATGTACGATATTTGATACTGTTTGAGGTGTAAGATTGGTTTTTCTTGCTATATCTGCGCGTGAAATAGGCCCTAACAAACGAATTGTTTCAAACACAATTCTAAAATTAAATGCTTTTGTGTATTTGAGATTGGTTCCTGATAGCATATGCAGCCCTTATATAATCAATTTAATTGTTAAAACTTACCTAATTATATAAGCTTTTTATATAAAATTAGATATATTGATATAACTATTAAAAAAGCGCTTTTTTAATGAATAATATCAACTAAGAAAATGATTTTGATTCAAATTCAATTTGAATTGATTAAGGATATAGAATTGTCTACACTTAATTAGTCAATTTATTTGATTTAATATCGTATGATCTTATTAATAAATATTTACGTGTCTAAAAATTAAAATCTAATGTTAAAATGTAAGAAATATGTACCATGTTTAACATTATTACTAATCACTATTTTCTGTATCCCTAGTACTCTTTTGGCTCTATCATTGGATAATGATATAATTACCCAAAACACTAAAGAAATAATATTTTCTGGATCAATTTATGGTTTTGTGAAAGAGTCTATTACTGGCGAGGAACTTATTGGTGCAAATATCATAATTAAAAACACAAATAAAGGTACTGCATCAAATGAGAGTGGCTATTATAAAATTGACGGCCTCGAATCAGGATACGTAACAATAATAGTATCATACTTAGGATTTAAAAAGATTGAAATTGATACTTTATTGGCTAATGAGCAAAACTTAGAATTAAATATATATTTAGAATGGGAGGGTGTGACTGGTGAAGAAATTACAGTTTCAGCACAAGCAAGAGGACAGATATCAGCTATAAATCAGCAATTAGCATCAAATAAAATTACCAATATTGTAGCTAAAGATCGCATACTGGAAATGCCTGATGTTAATGCTGCTGAATCTATTGGTAGGCTTCCAGGTATCTCTCTGCAAAGATCTGGTGGTGAAGCAAATAAGGTTGTTATTAGAGGCCTCTCACCTAAATACAACTCTGTGACTATTAATGGCGTTCGTGTTCCTTCTACAGATACTGATAATCGTAGTATTGATTTATCTTTGATTACAAACGGAATGTTAGATGGTATTGAGGTCACCAAAGCTTTAACCGCAGATCAAGATGCTGACGCTTTAGGCGGTGCAATTGATCTAAAAATCAGGACTGCAGACGATGATTTCCAAAGTAATTTTCAATTGCAAGGTGGTTATACTGCACTTCAAGAGACATATAATAATTATAATTTTTCGGGGTCAATTAGTAATCGGTTTTTTAATAGCGTATTGGGCATTATTGCTAATATAAACTCGGATAGATATGACCGCAGTGCTGATATTTTAAATGGTGGATATAATTTAAAACTTGTAAATGACAATAATATTGTTGTTGTAAATAGTCTGAGACTTAATGAAAGATATAATGAGAGAAAACGACTTGGTGGTAGTATTATTTTAGATTATCAATTACCAAACGGAGAAATAGTACTTAATTCAATTTATAACCGACTATCAAATTCAGGATTTGGGCGTAATAATTTTATGAATGTCGCTTCTGATATTCATTCATATACTATGGAAGATAATTTTAATACAACTTTCATAAGTACCAATTCATTGACTTTAGAACAAGAATTTAGATGGTTTAGATATGATTTTACAATTTCAAATACAATGTCCGAAAGTAAAAGTCCACATGATTACTCATGGGAATTTAGAGAGGAATCAGCCCGAAATGCTGTACAAGAGGACACCTTAGGATTATATAATGTACCTAGTATTTTCAGAAACGATTTAACTAATACAAGTTTTTATCGTATGTCGAGAACATTCAGAGTTACCGATGAAGATGAGAAGGCATATCAAATTAACGTTGAAATACCGATTACAATATCAGATAATATTTCAGGTTTTTTCAAAACTGGCGGCAAAATTCGGTATCTGAATCGAGTCAATAATCAAAACCAACTTAGCTCTGGTAGTACCCCTTACTATGGTGGAGGTGCAGACTTCAGAAGATCAGTTGCTTGGGGATTATCAGAATTAGCCATAGATCCAGAGGTAGCAAGGTTACCAATGGAACCATTTTTAGCTGATTATTCAAGATCGAATTTTATAGATGGGAGGTTTGAAATAGGGTATACACCAGAACCAACATTAATGCACCAACTAAGTATAATTGCACAGGACAGCTTGTACCTATCATACGATAACTATAACTCTGGGGGTCGTGATTATAGTGGAAAAGAAAAATATGATGCGTACTACATCATGTCGAAGTTTGATATAGGCAAATATTTCTCACTTATACCAGGTATCCGTTGGGAGAAAGAATACACTAATTATAGCGCAAATTATGTCACGTCTCGTATAAATCCGCCTGCTGGTACTGATTTAAATGAAAATTATAAAGATACAACAACCACACGCGAAAGTGAGTTTATACTCCCAATGGTACATTTCCAATTTAAACCGAATGATGTAATAATATTACGCCTAGCTTATACGGAAACAATTAGTAGGCCTGATTATACACAGTTTGCACCCATTACATTTTATAGTCCAATTGGAAATTGGGCAAATGCTCCCAATGGGAATCTTAATACATCTAAATCAAAGAATTATGACGCCTCGCTATCAATCTTTCAAAGTAAAGTAGGTCTTCTAACTTTTTCTGCATTCATCAAAGAGATAGATGATTTAATTACTGGTGCATCATTTAATTTAATTGAAAATCAAAATATTTTACCAGGTCTAGAAATTCGAGAGGCCGGATCTTCTGCACCTAAGGTTAGTACTTATATAAATTTACCAAAAGTAAGTAGTCTTAGGGGTTATGAAGTAGACTGGCAAACCAATTTCTGGTACTTACCCTCTGTTTTTAAAGGTCTAGTCTTAAATATAAATTATACACACATAGTTTCAGAGGCTACATATCCAACTTTTGAATTATTACAAGTACCAATTGAACCCAGACCACGCAGGCCACCATTTACAACTAAGGTACTTAATGACACATCCTTTGTGAGTGATTTGCCAGATCAACCAAATGATATCTTTAATGTCACTCTAGGTTATGACCTTAGAGGATTTTCAGCCAGATTATCCGTGCTATATCAAAGTAAAACTACAACAGGAAGCTTTGGACGACAATTTGAAAAAGGTGATGATCTTTATGTAGATGATTATTTACGCTTTGATTTATCGATTCAACAGAAATTTACTAGGAATTTACAGATTTATGCTAATCTAAATAATTTGAATAATCGCCAGGATGTTAGACAGCAATCCAATACCAACTTATATCCAACTCGAAAGGAGTATTATGGATTTACCATGGATATTGGTTTTCGGTATAAATTTTAAAAACGTTTAATTATAACCTTAGATAAAAATCACAATGAAATATATTTATAAAATCATAACAATAACTGTGATGGTTGGGTTTATCATTCTAAATCCAAATGTCAACGCACAAGACAATGTATTAATAGTTGAATGGGTTGATCCAACGACTGATACATTAATCACCAATCCTTTATTTCGAGCTATTCAAGGAGATACGCTGGAGGATGGTTCAAGGAATAAAGATAGAATTTATAAACTACGTCAAGGTGGTTTTTATTATATAACTGAACCAATTCAGAATGATGGATGGCATTTAAGAATTGAAGGAGAAGCCGGTGATCCAGGAGATGAATTTGCAAATCCTCCAATGTTACAAATTGGCGCAAGAAATGATGGGTCATCCCCTGGTAAAATGTTCAATATAAGAGGTAGTTTTGATCTCAGTAATGTAATTGTTAATGGAAAGACAACCCTAGGATCTCTCCCATATGAAATTATCGATGTTAGGGCAGATGATTCTGATTTTAGGTTTGATAATGTTATTTTCGAATTTGCACAATGGGGTATAATAGGCTTCTATTCACGAAATGCTGATATTTATTTTGAACATAATAAATTCAGAAACTTACTATCTGAGAATCAACCATGGGGTGGCCGCGGATTCTCTGTATGGGCAGATGCAGATACTATATGGGTAGAAAATAATACCTTTCATAATGTTGGAGGTTTTTCAATGCAAGTTGAAGGGGCAACTGCAAATTATATGTTTGTAAATCACAATACATTTATAAATAACGGTCGCCAAATAATACTAGGTCACTGGGTAAAAGAGCTATACTTTGTAAATAACATAGTCTTAAATGGCTTTTGGCAAGGTGAAGATGTCGATAATATATCTAGTGATCGTGGTGATGATGAACAATATGCTGGCATGATTGCTTTAGAAACTCTACCATCGCAATACGGTTTAGATCTTCAAAGAAGGATATTAATCTCAAATAATGCTTGGTTTAGTACGCAAACATACAATGATTTCTATAGTGAGGATAAGGTACGTAAACAACCACTGTTAAACGTAAAAACTCAAAATCTTATTGATGCAAATGAGAATATGATTGTTCAAGATAATTATTTTGATGAACATGACCCAGGTTTTGCAGTGTATGCAGATAATGATCAAGAACATATTGATTTCATTTCGGATCTAAGGAGTGGTGCAAGTGATGTGAGATTAAATCATTATTGGGATCCTGGTCGTGATCTATCAGATAATGAAAGTATTGCATGGCCTCTACCTGAAGATTTAGCATTAATGGGTGGAAATAGAAGTGCATCTAGTCCACTATGGACTCATGGTGTAGGCAGTTACCCTATAGGTGATTTAAACTGGCTGAATCCTGGATATCTCGAAGGATTCAAAAATGACAGAGAAGCACTGTATGAAGAAATTCGTAATAAACTAGGCGGCATAGTCACTGTTGAATATACTGGTTCAACTGAAGCAGAATCAGGGAGTTATGGGGCTAGTGGATCTACTTTAGTAATGGATGATAAATTTGCGGCACGTGTTGCTGGTGGAGGTATACCTGAGTGGAACTTTGATTTAACAGCTGGTACTTATGATGTTGAAATCAAACACAGAACTTGGTATGCAGATAATAATCCAGGTCGAGCTACAAACCTAGTTGTGAATGGTGGCTCTGCTCAGACTTTCACTATTGGTATTGAAATTACCAACGACTTACCTTGGGCATACGCAACCGTAGATGGTGTACAATTTGAAGAGGGATCCAATAATATTCGTTTAGAAAGAAATTGGGGATGGATGGAATACGAATCGGTAACTCTAAAACAAAATGGAGAAGTAGTAAAAACACTATATGCATCAGCGGCCATTCTTAACGATGCTACTCTAGAGTGTGGTGGCTCGCTCTGCGCAAGTGGAGATGCATTAGCTGATATCTCTAATGGTGGTTCAGTGGTGGTACCTGCAAGTGCGGAGAATGCTGGACAATATACTGTTAAGATGTTCTATTTAGTCCCTGGAGGTGGCGATGCTTCAGCAAATATATCAGTTAATGGTGGCGATGTAATCAGTGTAAATTTATCTGCCGAAGATTCAACTCTAACCGAGGCTGTTTTAAATGGTATAAATATGTCAGCGGGAGAAAATACTATTGCAATTATTAATGTTTCGGGTAATCTGGCTATTGATAATTTTGATTTCTTTATAGTTAATACTGCGACATCCAGTGAATTTGCAAATGATATAGCTAACAAATTTCAGTTATATCAAAACTATCCAAATCCATTTAATCCTTCTACAAACATTAGTTTTACACTGCCTAAAACAACTAATGTACAGTTAGAAGTATACAATATGCTTGGTCAGAAAGTTGCTACATTGATTAATGGTAGACGATCATCAGGTAGCCACACTGTTCGGTTTAATACAAACAGATTAGCCTCTGGAGTATATATTTACAGACTGAGAGCAGATAATATTTCCTTACAACGAAAAATGACATTGATCAAATAACCTGTATTATTTTGAAATGGTGGTGGATTAATTTATTCCACCACCAATTTTTTTAATGAATATATTTTATTCATGAGCTTATCTACCATAGATGTATTAATTGTATTGGTTTATCTTTTTTTAACCATACTTATCGGATTATTATTAAAAAAGAAAGCACAAAAATCTAAAGATTCATATTTATTAGGGGGAAAGAGCCTACCCTGGTATATGCTTGGTCTATCCAATGCATCAGGTATGTTCGATATATCTGGCACTGTATGGATGGTTACTATACTTTTTGTGTATGGCTTAAAATCAATTTGGTTACCATGGTTGTGGCCAATCTTTAACCAAATATTCTTGATGATCTTTTTGTCTATGTGGCTTCGACGTTCAAATGTAACCACCGGTGCTGAGTGGATAAGTACACGTTTTGGAGCAGAAAATGACTCTAGAAATTCACACTTAATAATGGTGATTTTTGCTTTGATTATGGGGTTAGGTTATTTGACTTATGGCTTCATTGGTTTAGGAAAATTTATAGAAATATTTATACCATGGGAATTTTTAAATCATTACATACCATTTCAGATCTCTGAAAAATATGTACCACACTTCTACGGTATCATATTCACTTGTTTTGCGATTTTTTATTCGCTTCTTGGCGGTATGATGAGCATAGTATGGGCGGATGTATTACAATATATCATCATGGCTGTATCTGGAATTGTTATCGGTATAATAGCTATGAATGCACTTGCATCAAACGAACTAGTAGTTCCAAATAATTGGTTTAATCCTTTTTTTGGTTGGCAATTAGATATGGATTGGAGTACGATTATATCAGAGGTTAATCAAAAAATTTCTGAAGATGGATTTTCTTTATTTACAGTACTATTCATGATGATGATTTTTAAAGGTGTACTTGTAAGCTTTGCTGGGCCTGCTCCGAATTATGATATGCAAAAGATATTATCGACAAAATCAGAAAGAGAAGCGGCATTAATGAGTGGATCTGTCTCATTATTTCTTTTACCAATTCGCTACTTAATGATAACAGGTTTTGTTGTACTTGCACTTCTTTTTTATGAAAATCTAGATCTAATTGTTCCAGGCAAAGGATTAGATTTTGAGCAAGTTTTACCTTCTGCAATTAATCAATTTGTCCCTATTGGATTTCTAGGCTTATTACTTTCTGGTTTATTAGCTGCCTTTATGTCTACTTTTGCAGGTACTCTGAATGCTGCACAGGCCTATATTGTAAATGATATATATCTTAAATACTACAATCCAAAGGCTAATAACAGAGAAATACAGTGGATGAACTATGGAGCAGGATCTGGAATGGTTGTGATCAGCATAATATTTGGTTTTTTTGCTGATGATGTAAATGATGTATTACAGTGGATTGTTGGTGGTTTATATGGAAGTTATGTTGCTGCTAATATTTTGAAATGGTACTGGTGGCGATTTAATTCGAATGGTTTTTTCTGGGGTATGGTTGGTGGTCTAATACCTGCATTAACATTTCGATATATATTTCCTGGTATATTGGATACATATACATTTCCATTGATGTTATTGACATCTCTAATTGCCTGTTTGATTGGAACCTATACATCTGATCCAGTAGATAAGGAGACACTGAAAAAATTTTACAAAACAGTTCGACCTTGGGGTTTATGGAAACCTATTCATGATTTAGTTGAAGCTGAAGAGCCCAACTTTAAAAGGAATGAAGATTTTAAACGTGACATTTTTAACATACTGATTGGAATAATCTGGCAGATATCGTTAATAATCATTCCAATCTATATAGTTTTAATGAAAATTCTTCCGTTATTAATTGGAATTGCTATAGCAATTTTAACATCCTTACTACTCAAAAAGAATTGGTTTGACAGACTCCCAACTTAGGTTTTAATAATTTAATTAATATGTCAACAGACTTTAATAACAGAAAAAAAGCTCTTCAAAATCGCCATATTGAAATTCTCGAGCGTAAAAACAATCCAGAGAAATTATCTAATGGTATTTATAAACGATATCAATATCCAATAATAACAGCTGAACATATTCCTTTAGAATGGCGTTATGATTTTGATCCAAAAACTAACCCCTTTCTGATGGAAAGGTTTGGTATTAATTCAACATTTAATGCAGGTGCGATATTTTTCGGCGGTAAATATGTACTTATTGTACGAGTTGAGGGTAATGACAGAAAATCATTTTTTGCAGTTGCGAGAAGTGATACTCCCACTGAAGGCTTTGTATTTGATGAATATCCAATTTTAATGCCAGAAAATGATAATCCTGATACTAATATTTATGATATACGATTAGTTAGTCATGAGGATGGATGGATTTATGGAATATTTTGTTCTGAAAGAAAAGATAAGAGTACAGACAATTATGATACAAGTACCGCAATAGCTCAAGCAGGTATAGCAAGGACTAAAGATTTAGTTAATTGGGAACGTTTATCAGATTTGAAAACAACATCTGAACAACAAAGAAACGTAGTACTTCATCCTGAATTTATTCACGGTAAGTACGCCTTCTATACTCGGCCACAAGATGGTTTCATAAAGGCAGGTAAAGGGGGCGGTATAGGTTGGGGTTTATGTGATGATATTGAAAGGGCATGTATTGATGAAGAAATTATTGTTGATAATAGAGTTTATCATACAATTAAAGAGGTAAAGAACGGACAAGGGCCTGCACCAATCAAGACAAAAAAAGGATGGTTGCATGTTGCGCATGGAGTTAGAAATACTGCTAATGGTCTGAGATATGTACTTTATCTATTTGTAACCTCGCTAGAGAAACCTTGGGTTTTAATAGCATCTCCAGGTGGTTATTTATTAGCACCCAGATATCAAGAAAGAGTTGGCGACGTGAGTAATGTTGTATTTACAAATGGTTGGATTTCAGATAGGCATGGCAAAGTATATTTATATTATGCTTCTTCTGATACTAGAGTACATGTTGCCGAGACAAGTATTGAACAATTACTCGATTATGCATTTAACACTCCTGAAGATGGGTTGTCATCCCAAAGATCAGTCCAGACTATCAATAAAATAATTATCAATAATAAAAAGCTACATCACAATGGATATTATTGATGTATTACAACATTTAAAATTGGATGCAAAGAATGAGTTTTTAAACATACAAAACTACTGGTCCAGATTTTCGGTAGATGAAAAATTTGGTGGTTTTTATGGAAGAATAAATAATCATAACCTCCCAATTGAAAATTCTGATAAAGGCATCATACTCAATTCCAGAATTTTATGGACATTTTCTGCTGCCTTTAAACATTATTCAACTAAAGAATCTGCATATCTAGCTCAAAGAGCATATGAATATCTTATAGATTATTTTATTGATAGAGAATACGGCGGAGTATTTTGGACAGTTGATAAAAATGGCAATGCATTGAACAGTACTAAATATGTATATGCGCAAGCTTTTGCTGTATACGGTCTTAGCGAATACTACTCTGCTTTTGACGTAAAAAATGCAGAAAAGTATGCAACCCAATTATATGACTTAATAGAAAATTACTGCACCGATGATATGTATGGCGGTTACTATGAAGCCTATTCTAGAGATTGGAAACTTAAAGATGATGTAAGAATGAGTAGTAAAGATTTAAATGTTCCCAAAAGTATGAATACTCATCTGCACCTTATAGAAGCTTATTCAAATTTATATCGTTATTCACCAAATAGATATTTAAAAAAAGCATTAGTAACATTACTAGATATTTTCTATTTAAACATTTTCAACTCTAATAAAAACTCATTAGTATCTTTTTTTGATAATAATTGGTCAGTAAAATCTGGGTTAATTTCACCAGGACATGATATTGAGGCTAGTTGGTTGTGTTATGAAGCTGCTAATCTACTGGAAGACAATAGATTGATAAGTATATATAGCAACCTAACGAGTAAAATATCAGATAATGTCATAAAAATAGCAGATTCAGATGGTGGTATTGTAAATGAACTTTCAGGATCTTCGATTTTAGATTCAAATAAAGATTGGTGGCCACAAGCTGAAGCTATAATTGGTCATTTAAATACCTTTCAAATTTCTGGTGAAATAAAGTATCTAAATGCAGCCTTGGAAAGTTGGAAATTCATAAAAAAATATATTATAGATAAAAAAAATGGGGAATGGTTTGAAAAAGTAAACAGAGAGGGCAAGCCATATAGTTCAATGGATAAAATACGACAATGGAAAGCTCCTTATCATAATGGTAGAGCAATGTTAGAAATATCATCTAGAGTAGATAAGTTAGTTGAAAATATCACTAAAGACTTATCAATAGAAAAAATTGACAATCAATAAATCTTTTATGAAAAGTTCTATTACTGTTTTTTTTATAATTATATCTTTAAGCTTAAATGCTCAAAAAAGTACAATTTCTGTAAATGAGCAAGAAATTTGGTTAAATGGTGGAAATGTAGCATGGATAAATTTTGCCCAAGATGTTGGCCCAACTCCATTTCCGGAGTCTGATTTTAAAGCAATGTTTACTCAAGTACAAAAGTATGGTGCAAACACAATGCGTTTATGGGTACATACCACAGGAGGCACTACACCTGAATGGAATGGTAATAAAGTTATTGGCCCTGGTATTGATACAATTAAAGATTTAGAACTGATACTCGATATGGCGGAGGATCATGAGATAGGTATAATATTATGTTTATGGTCATTTGATATGATGAGAAAGACAGCTGGTAGCACTATTTTAAATAGATCTAAAGCACTGTTGGAGTCTAAGGAATTAACTAAGATTTATATAGAAAATGCACTTATTCCTATGGTTGAAGACTTAGGTGAGCATCCTGCTCTTTTAGCGTGGGAAATTTTTAATGAGCCTGAGGGTATGTCTAATGAATTTGGTTGGAACTTCACCCAACATACTCCAATGTCAAACATACAAAGATTTATAAATCAAACAGCAGGAGCAATACATAAAGTAAATTCGCAAGCATTAGTAAGTAATGGGGCATGGAGTTTTCATTCTCTAGCTAAAACTCAAGATGATAATTCAAAGAATTATTATAGCGATAAAGAATTAATAGATGCAGGCGGCGACAGTCTTGGGGTATTAGATTTCTATATGGTGCATTACTATGAATGGGGGGGGACAAATCTTTCACCATTTCATAATTCAAAAGATGTATGGGGCTTAAATAAACCGGTAGTAGTAGGTGAGTTTGGAATACCCGAAGATGAATTATTTGGTATTAAATCCGATAGTTTATATGAAACATTATACAATAATGGTTATGCGGGGGCTTTAGTTTGGCAATGGGTAGATTGGTACCAGAATCGAGGCTCATACGGAGATGATTGGCTCAGAGGACTTGACCAAATGTTACTTATGCGACAAAAATATCCAAATGAGATGAATCTCAAATTTAATCAAGCTAGAATACGATCTTTTGAAGCTTCATCTCTTGAAATTGAATCTGGAGGTCAAGTTGAACTAACATGGAACATAAAAAAATCAGTATCTAATACCATCAATGGAGAGTTAGTAGATAGTATCGGTAGTGCAATTTATTCTCCAACAATTAGTACAAGCTACGAATTGATTGCTTACGGCAAAGATCAAAAAAATGATACTTCTAAAATTGAAATAAACGTACTACCGGCAGGACTTATAAATAGAGCTCAAAATAAACCCTCAAGTGCATCAACCTATGAAACATGTTGTGTTACAGATAGAATATCTGATTATGCTTTTGATGGAAATATTGATACCCGTTGGAATAGTGCTTGGAGTGATGGATTATCAGGTTTTCCTAAAGACTCCAATCTTGATAAGGACCCTGATATCGAATGGATTGAGGTAAATCTTGAAAAGGCTGTAGATGTTAATTCTATAGTTATAAACTGGGCAAATGCATTTGCATCTAAATATCAAATACAAACAAGTCTAGATAGTATTAATTGGAAAACTATTTATGAAGATGAGAATGCAAGTGGTGGTATAGATTCTATTGATTTTAAAGATACAGAGCTTGCTAAATTTTTAAGAATGTACGGTTATGAACGAGCTACGCCATTCGGATATTCGTTGTGGGAGTTTGAGGTAAAGGGTGCAATTTCAATTCTACAACCACCAACAATATATATTAAATCACCCTTGGATAGTGTAGCTATACAAACAGGCTCGAATGTACTTGTTGAAGCAACAGCTTTTGACAGTGATGGAACAATTGAAGCTGTTTATTTCTATTTGAATGGTGATTCATTGGGAATGGATATTGAAGCACCTTACACTTTTAACTTTACAAATATCGCAGAAGGTCAGCAAATTATTTATGTTAAAGCAGAGGATAATGATGGTTTAATTGTTCAGTCTGATAACATCAAAATTAATGGTCGTAATGATATAATTTCTTTACGATTAGAAGCAGAGGATGCATTGCTAACTGGGGCTACATCCGTTCAGCCCGGATTTTCTGGGGCTAGTAGAGGTAATGCAGTATATATGATGGAAAGTGGTGCAATAACATGGGATAATTTAAATTTTCCAAAGGGTGATTATATTGATTTAACTGTTCGCTATTGGCTCCCTTTTGATTACAAGGAACAATACTTATCCATTAATCAAACTCGCTTTGATACTTTAATATTCACTACACCAATTAAGGTTTGGCAAGACTTGAACGTATCCAGGCAATTCTTTGATACTATACAAACGATCAGTATAGAGCATTCTTGGGGATATATGACCTTTGATTATCTAGATATAAATATAAGAGGGGTATCTGTTTCTGATGAGATAGAAGATACATTACCTTTAAGATTTAAACTGTATCACAATTATCCTAATCCTTTTAATCCTATTACAGTATTAAGTTATTCTTTACCATTAGCAACTTCAGTTAAACTTGATGTATATACTATTACTGGGAAAAAAGTAGTTAATCTTGTAGACTCTTTTCAAGAATCAGGTGAATATTCATTGAAATGGAATGCACAACAACTAGCTAGTGGAATCTATATTATCAGACTACAATCTGATAATATAATTCTTAATCAAAAGGTAACATTAGTTAAATAAAATTTAGATGTTTTATAAAGTGTTTAGTATATCATTAATTTTTGTAATGTTATTTTCATGCACTCTAATACAGGATCGACAGCTAGATTTTATAAAGGTAGAGAATGGCTCTCTAACCCTCAATAGTAAAAATTATAAGTTTGTTGGAACTAATTTATGGTACGGAGCTTATCTGGGACAACCTGGCCTAAAAGGTGATCGTCAGCGACTTATAAATGAACTTGATTTACTTATAGAAAATGGAATTACTAATCTTCGCGTTATGGGCGCATCAGAAGAATCACCATTTAAAAATTCACTCAAACCAACGTTTATTTATAAAGATGAAAAATTTGATCAGAATTTACTTATAGGTATGGATTTTTTACTCTCTGAAATGAAAAAACGAGGCATGTATGCAGTAATATTTTTAAATAATTTTTGGGAATGGTCAGGAGGTATGAGTGCTATCAACAGTTGGTCAGATAAACAACCCCCAATTGATCCTGTAAATGGAGATTGGGATGCTTTCATTCAATATTCTTCCAAATTTTATCAAAATAAAAAAGCTCAAGATATCTCACGACAATATATTTCGGAATTAGTAACAAGGATTAACTCAATAACTGGTGAATCATATATCAATGATCCAACAATAATGAGTTGGCAATTGGCAAATGAACCGCGTCCAGGTCGTGGGAAAATTTCTACGATGGAAATACAAGCCTACTACAATTGGATTTATGAAACGGCTAAATATATTAAATCACTAGATCCTAATCATCTTGTCTCTACAGGTAGTGAGGGTGTGGTTGGAAGCCTTAACTCAACTGAAATTTACAAAAACGCTCACATAAGTGATTTTATTGATTATTTAACATTTCACATGTGGGCTAAAAATTGGAACTGGATTGATCCAAATAACATGAATAAAACATATCAAGCTACAGTTGATAGTGCCAATAATTACATTTTAACACATGTAAAAATTGCATACAGTATGAATAAACCAATTGTAATTGAAGAATTTGGTTTTCCACGAGATAATGAAATGTTAAATCCAGCTAGTGCAGTGACATATAGAGATATGTATTTTAAACTAATTTTTTCTGCAGTAGAACTGCATAATATCCTGTCAGGATCAAATTTTTGGAGCTGGGGTGGTTTTGGTTCAGCGCAACGTGCTGACTATTGGTGGGAATATGGTGATCCATTTACAGGAGATCCACCACAAGAACCACAAGGTTTAAATTCTGTGTTTGTGAGTGACGAAACCACTTTAGAGATTATAAAAGATCATGCAAAGAGAATTGGTGCTTTGGAATGAAGGCTATCAAATCGGGTATATCACTCTTTATTCTCGGTTTTCATTTATTAGCTTGTTCTGCATATGAAAAAGCTCCAAATATTATCATCATTTTAACAGACGATCAGGGTTGGGGTGACATTGCAAGTCATGGAAATCCGGATATTGATACTCCAAACCTTGATGCTCTTGCAGAATCAGGTGCCCGATTTGATAGGTTTTTCGTAAGCCCAGTCTGTGCTCCAACCCGTGCAAGTTTATTAACCGGCCGAGATCATCTAAGAACAGGCACACAATGGGTAACCTATGGTTTAGAGAATATGAATCCAGCAGAATTAACATTTGGAGAAGTATTCAAAGAAGCAGGATATGAAACGGGCCTGTTCGGCAAGTGGCACAATGGTATACACTATCCTATGGATCCAAGTGGCCAGGGATTTGATACTTTTTTTGGGTTCAAGCAAGGCCACTGGAGTAATTATTTCGATACAGAACTCGAGTATAATGGAGAATCGGTTAAAACAAAAGGATTCATCACCGATGTACTGACAGACTCAGCATTGTCATTTATTGAAAGAAATCAGAATATCCCTTTCCTCACTTATATCCCTTACAATGCACCACACAGTCCGTATCAGGTTCCGGATAAATATTTCGATAAATATAAAGCTCAAGGTTTGAGCGATAAAAGTGCTTCGGTGTATGGGATGGTCGAAAATATCGATGAAAATGTTGGTCGAATAATTAAAAAACTGGATGAACTAAAGCTAACAGATAATACCATTGTAATCTTTCTTACTGATAATGGTCCTAATGGTGGAGAGCGTTTTAATGGAATCATGAAAGGTTGGAAAGCAAAAGTAGATGAGGGTGGAGTTAGAGTTCCTTTATTCATTAAGTGGCCTAAGAAAATACCTGTAGGAACTGTTGTAGAAGAATTGACAGCTCACATCGACTTTTTACCCTCTATTGTCGAATTAGCCGGTATTGAGTTTAACGAAATCAATCCAATCGATGGACGAAGTTTTGTTCCATTACTTTTTGAAGATACACCTGTTTGGGAGGATAGGTTTTTATTCACACATCAATCAAGATGGAATTCCTTAGAAATGTACCCTGCATCAGTGCGTAATAACCAATATCGAGCGGTCAGATATGGTAATTCATGGGAACTGTACGACATGCAAGAAGACCCGGGTCAAAGAACAGATATATCTGAGTTGGAAATTGACCGCACCCTTCAATTTGCTCAAGCTTATAATGATTGGTTTGAAGAAGTTAGTAAAGACTTAACAACTACCAGGCCAATACCTGTTGGATTTGAGGAAGCCAAAGAAGTCTACTTACCAGCTGTTGAAAGCTCATTTTCAGGTGATATTCGATTTCATGGGAAATCGGGTTGGAGTAATGACTGGCTTGAAAACTGGGTGAATATAACAGATGAAGTTACTTGGGATTTGAAAGTTGAATCGTCAGGTCAATTTAATGTGATACTGGAATACACATTATCTGAGGGAAATGAAGGCGTTGAAATTTCTGCAATTGCAAGTGGAAATACAATAACAGAGATAATCGATGAGCTATATAATCCAGAATTAATACCAAGCCCAGATCGTGTGGTTCGCGGTGAAGTGTATGAGCAAAAATGGGGCAGAAAAGAATTAGGTCTAATATTCATTGAGGAAGGTGAACAGACAATAACCATTTTGAATTCGGTAATTCCAGGAAGCCAAGGCATTGAATTGAAGGGAATAACCCTTCAAAAAATAGATTAATCCAAAAGTACATAATCATGAAACAATTAATATTATTGCTACTTTTTGTAATAGCATCCTGTACTCCAGAGAGCCAAATATTAGTAGAAAATGAACTTCCAATTAATAAAAATGCAACAGAGGAAACAAAAGCATTATATATCAATCTCAAAAAATTGAGTGGCACAGGCGTTATGTTCGGGCATCAGGATGACTTGGCATATGGGTATTCATGGTGGGCAGAACCTGGAAGATCAGATGTTAAAGAGTCCACGGGATCTTATCCAGCAATTTATGGGTGGGATCTTGGAGGTCTTGAACTAAAAAAGACATCTAATTTGGATGATGTTGAATTTCATAATATGAAGAATTGGATTAAAGAGGGGTATGACAGAGGTGGCGTAATAACAATTAGCTGGCATATGAATCATCCTATTACACAAGGTAATTCTTGGGACAAAGTATCTGCTGTTAAAGAAATACTTCCGGGTCAACTAAACCATAATAAACTAATCAATTACTTAGATGAGTTTGCACTATTCATCAATGATTTAAAAGGAAAAAATGGCGAGCAAATACCAATCATTTTTCGCCCATTTCATGAGCATAATGGTGATTGGTTCTGGTGGGGGAAGGGAGTAACAGAAGAGGCTGATTATATTACGCTTTGGAGATTCACAATTGATTACTTGAAAGACCAGAAAAAACTCAACAATTTATTATATGCATATTCTCCAGATCGTAGTAGAATGAATATTAATAATTTCACTGAAAGCTATTTTTATGGTTATCCAGGTGATGAATATGTTGACATAATTGGTCTTGATAATTACTGGGACCTAGGACACCCAAACAATACAACTTCAGATAAAGATAAAAAGAGTGACTTTATAAAAAGTATAACAGAATTGGTACAAATCGCAGATTCATTAGGCAAGATACCTGCCCTAACTGAAACTGGTTTAGATGGTCTTCATAACTTTAAATGGTGGACGGAAATACTTGCCGAGGGTTTGCTAGAAAATTTGCATACTAAACGTATTGTATATGTTCATACATGGCGAAATGCAAATGCGGAGAAATATGGATCGAAAGATCACTTTTTTGCTTCGCATCCTAATCATGCTAGCGCATCAAACATGAAAAAATTTCGTGATATGGAAATCTTTCTTTTTGAAGATGAATTACCAGATATGTACAAATAGTATTTCCAATATCAAAAACTTTAATTGTAAATAAATCACCCCTAATATTTATGAAACAATATGATCAAGAGCGTGCTTTTGAAGGAATAATTGAATATCAACCTGGGACAACTAAGGGACAATCATTATTTGGATGAGTTAAAATTTTAACTTGAAAATCAAATGCACTCGATATAATAGAATCTTTAAATGTCTCATCAGTACTTCCGGACCTGAATACTTCGCCATCTTTTAATATTATTGTACGGTCTGAATATTGTGCAGCAAGGTTTAAGTCATGTAAAATGATAAACACACCAACATTTTTTTTTACAATTTTACTCAAAATATTCATCATATCATGTTGATGCGAAATATCTAAATTTGAAAGCGGCTCATCTAAAAATAAATAAC
>MDTG01094368.1_pt1 | contig 20107 bp, 17 predicted proteins | sample 811421 | NCBI WGS metagenome assembly MDTG01 (sample SAMN05326645, study PRJNA326480) | marine metagenome | isolation source: seawater | place: Pacific Ocean: South East | collected 2011
AGATCGTCCGAGAGGTTGTAGACCCCCGCGGGCGCATTGCCGGTGAGCGCCGCCATGACCCCGCTGGCTATGTCGTCTACATGCACCCGGCTGAAGACCTGCCCCGGCAAATCAATCCGGTGCGCCTTTCCGGCGGCAATCCTGTCAAACGCGCTGCGCCCGGGCCCATAGATCCCGGGCAGGCGGAACACCCGCGCGCCCCGATCCAGCCATGCCCGGTCGCAATCCGCCCGCGCGGTTCGCCTGCCGCTGCCGGTGGCAGAGCTTTCGTCTACCCACGCGCCTCCCGTATCGCCATAGACTCCGGTGGATGAGAGGTAGCCAAGCCAGCGCCCGCCCAGCGCATCGGCAAAGGCATCCAGCACCGCATCGGCCCCGCTTCGCCGGTCGGGCGGCACGGAGGACAGCACGTGGCTGGCTGTCGAAAGCGCGGCGAGCACCGCGTCGCGATTGGCAAAATCGATATCGCCGTCCGACCCGGTGGCTGAAACCTGCCAGCCGCAAGCCTTCATCGAAGCGGCAATGCGCTTTGCCGTATATCCGAGGCCGAAAATGAACAGATGCGCCATGCTATGCGTTTAGCCTCTCGACACGCAGTAGATAAGCACCCAAGTCAGATAACATGGATATTGCCCGCACACCCTCCACGCCCGACGGCAACCCCGAGCTAGCGGATGCCGCACCCAGCCCGCACGAACCGCCGACGATCCGGCGCGAGGATTACAGGCCGTTCCCCTGGCTGGTGCCCGAAGTGGCGCTGCATTTTGACCTTGGGCTCGAGGCGACGCGCGTGGTGTCCACCCTCACGGTGGCGCGCAATGCCAGGGCCGATCACTCGCCCACCATTCGGCTGAATGGCGATGGCCTGGAAGTGATGTCGGTAATGATCGACGGTGAGATGTCGAACAGCTGGATCATGGATGGCGACGATCTGATCGTAACGCTTCCGGGCGACGCGCATGAAATCAGTGTGGCGACCGAGATCGACCCGTCGGCCAACACCCAGCTGATGGGCCTCTATGCCAGCGATGGAATGCTGTGCACCCAGTGCGAGGCGGAGGGCTTCCGCCGTATCACTTTCTTCCCGGACAGGCCGGATGTCCTGTCCACCTACCGCGTGACCATGACCGGCGATGCCGAGACTTTCCCGGTCCTGCTGTGCAACGGCAACCTGGAAGGCAGCGGCAGGAACGATGATGGCACCCATTGGGCGCAGTGGCACGACCCCTGGCCCAAGCCGAGCTACCTGTTCGCGCTGGTGGCTGGGCAGCTGGTGGCCAATACCGACAGTTTCACCACCATGAGCGGGCGCGAAGTCACGCTGAATATCTATGTGCGCGAAGGCGATCTGGACCGCACAGGTCACGCGATGAAATCGCTCAAGAAAAGCATGAAATGGGATGAGGAGGTGTTCGGCCGGGAATACGACCTCGATCTTTTCAACATCGTGGCCGTGTCCGATTTCAACATGGGCGCGATGGAGAACAAGGGCCTCAACGTCTTCAACACGAAATACGTGCTGGCGGACGAGGATACCGCCACTGATGGCGATTTCGACGGCGTTGAGGGCGTGATTGCGCACGAATACTTCCACAACTGGTCGGGCAACCGCATCACTTGTCGTGACTGGTTCCAGCTTTCGCTGAAGGAAGGCTTCACGGTGCTGCGCGATCAGCTGTTCTCGCAGGACATGGGCAGCGAACCGGTGAAGCGGATCGAGGACGTGCGCGTCCTTCGCGGGGCGCAGTTCCCCGAAGACTCCGGCCCGTTGGCGCACCCGATCCGGCCTGACAGCTACCGCGAGATCAGCAATTTCTACACCGCCACCGTCTACAACAAGGGTGCCGAAGTCATCCGCATGATGCGCACCATGTGTGGGCCAGAGGCGTTCCGCAAAGGCACCGATCTCTATTTTGACAGGCACGATGGCGAAGCCGCGACCTGCGAGGATTTCGTGAAGGCTATCGAGGATGGCGCCGGGCTGGACCTTGCGCAGTTCCGTTTGTGGTACTCGCAGGCTGGCACGCCGAAGGTCTCGGTACGGCTTGAACACGAAGGCGACACCGCCACGCTGCACCTTTCGCAGCATGTGCCCGCCACGCCGGGCCAGCCGGAAAAGCAGCCGATGCCGATCCCTCTGAAAATTGCCCTGTTCGACCGCGCAACGGGCAATCAGACGGGCGAGCAGCTGGTGGTGCTCAAGAAGGCTGAGGACAGTTTCACTTTCAGCGGCTTTGCCGAGCAGCCGGTGCTCTCGATAAATCGTGGCTTTTCAGCGCCCGTCACGATCGAGCGCGATAGTCCCACCGACGACCTCGTCTTCCTTGCCGCGCACGATGACGATCCCTTCGCCCGTTACGAGGCCTTGCAGGATCTTGTCGTCACCCATCTGAAGAAAGCCGTCGAAGGCACGCTGGACGACAACGCGCGCGACGAACAGCGCGCGGCAATCGTGGATGCCTTCAGTGCGGTTCTGGCCGACGAAAGCCTGGACGACCTGATGCGCGGCGAATTGCTGGTGCTGCCGACCGAAACCTACCTCGCGGAAACCATGCTGATTGCGGATCCGGGCCTCATCCATACAGAGCGGCAGGCGCTGCGCGCCGCGATCGGCTCTGCGCTGGAAGAGCAGTTCGTGGCGATGCACAGCCGCGCCACCGCCATCCCTTACAGCCTCTCCTTGCGGGCCCGCGGCGCGCGCAAGGTGAAGACCCAGGCCCTGCTCTATCTGGCGGCAGGCAACGAGGATCGCGGACGCCAGCTTGCCTGGACGCAATATAGCAACGCCGACAACATGACCGACCGGCAGGGCGCGCTGATGGTGCTGACGGGGACTCCGGGCATTGAGCGCACCAATGCGCTGCTCGACTTCTACAACCGCTACAAGGACAATCCGCTGGTGGTGGACAAGTGGTTCACCCTCCAGGCCAGCTCGATGCATCCCGACACGCTGGAGCACGTCAAGGCGCTGGCCGAACACCCGCAGTTCACCATGAAGAACCCCAACCGCGTGCGCTCTCTCTACATGGCCTTTGCCTACAACCCTCATGCCTTCCATGCCGAAGACGGCGAGGGTTACAGGCTGATCGCCGACGTCATCCTGTCGCTCGACCCGATCAATCCGCAAACGGCTGCGCGCTTTGTGCCGCAGCTCGGCCGCTGGCGGCGGATCGAGCCGAAGCGATCGGCCATGATGAAGCAGCAGCTCGAACGGATCGCCGCAGCGTCCAGTCTCTCTCGCGATACTTACGAGCAAGTGAGTCGCAGCCTTGGGTAATCCGGGCAAGGTCATTCGCGCAGAGAATATCTCGTTTCCGCACGGCTTTCTCGATGCCGGGCAAAGCGATGCCCATGCGTTCGATCTGGCGGTGGGCGATGCAACGCCGGTGTTCGTGGACCAGGTGCATTCGGCCGCAGCAATTGCTGTGACCGGGCCAATTGCCGAAAGCGAGCGCCCGCAAGTCGATGGCATGGCCACGGCGATACCCGGCATTGCCCTTGCGATTGTCACGGCGGATTGCGCACCGATCCTGCTGGCCGATGAAACCGCCGCAGTCATCGGCGCTGCCCACGCCGGATGGCGCGGGGCGCAGGGCGGGGTGATAGAGGCTGCGATTGCGCAGATGGAGGCGCTGGGCGCAAAGCGCAGCCGCATCGCCGCCGCGATCGGCCCATGCATTGCGCAGGACAGTTATGAAGTGGGTGCGGATATGCGCGCAAACTTCGCTGCCGAAGAACACAGGTTCTTTTCAACGACAGGGCCGGGCAAGTGGCATTTCGATCTGGAAGGGCTTGTCGCGGCACGACTTTTGGCAGCCGGGATCGCATCGGTCTGTCCCCTGGAAATGAACACCTACGCCGGTGCGCGCCGCTTCCATTCCTACCGCCGTGCCACCCATCGCGCGGAGCCGACCACAGGCCGGCAGGTTTCGCTGATCGCCCTTCCGGTCTAGCTGCCGAGCTTACTGGCGGCCCGCCGTACCCTGCAGCATGTCACATTACTGCTAAAAGGCGGGTTGGCAGCGCGGGTTTGCTCGTCTATCAGCCGCGCCAAGCCGCCGCCCGGCAACGGTTCGTCGTGCGGCTTTTTTGGACGAATCTTTTCGTCGCCGGGGCTTTTTACGAGTGATCCGGCGGCGTCAGGCAAGGCAAGGGTATGGCATCCACCACTGGCAATGCTGAAACGACTTCGGAAGTATCCGGCGGAGTCGAGGGCGAAGACGGCGTTCGGCGTCGCGATTTCATCAACATCGCTGCCGTTTCCGCGGCAGGCGTGGGCGGTCTAGTCACGTTGCTGCCGCTGGTCAGCCAGATGGCGCCATCGGCAGACGTGCTGGCCGAAAGCACCACCGAACTGGATATTTCCTCGCTTGAGGCGGGCCAGTCCATCAAGGCCGTGTTCCGCAAGCAGCCAGTGTTCGTGCGCCACCTGACGCAGCGTGAGATCGATGAAGCCGATGCCGTGAACGTGGGTTCGCTGCGCGATCCGGAAACGCTGGAAGAGCGCACTCAGCCCGGCCATGGCAACATCCTCGTCGTGATGGGGGTGTGTACCCACCTGGGCTGCGTGCCGCTGGGCGCGCAGGAAGGTGAAAACAAGGGCGAATTCGGCGGTTACTTCTGCCCGTGCCACGGTTCGCACTACGACACCGCCGCGCGTATCCGCAAGGGTCCGGCACCGTCCAATCTGGCCGTGCCAGAGTATCAATTCACGTCCGACACGACCATCGTGATCGGCTGAGGCGAGAGAGAAGAACATGAGCTTTCCCTGGGCCAAGGAATACCAGCCGCAGAATGGACTGACGAAGTTTCTCGACGAGAAGCTGCCGCTTCCGCGCTTCGTCTACAATGCCGTAGGCGCGGGCTACCCCGTGCCGCGCAACCTGTCCTACTTCTGGAATTTCGGCGTTCTCGCCGGTTTCTTCCTGATGTTGCAGATCGTCACCGGCGTGGTGCTGGCAATGCATTATGCTGCCAACACGCAGGTTGCTTTCGCCTCTGTCGAACACATCATGCGCGACGTGAACTGGGGCTGGCTGATGCGTTACGCGCACGCCAACGGTGCCAGTTTCTTCTTCGTCGTGGTCTACATCCACATCTTCCGTGGCCTGTTCTACGCATCGTACAAGCCGCCGCGTGAAATGATCTGGCTGCTGGGTGTCACCATTTTCCTGCTGATGATGGCCACCGCATTCATGGGCTATGTGCTGCCGTGGGGGCAGATGAGCTTCTGGGGCGCGCAGGTCATCACCGGCCTGTTCGAAGCGATCCCGCTGGTCGGCCCGCCGCTGAAGACCTGGCTGCTGGGCGGTTTTGCGCCTGACAATGCCGCGCTGAACCGCTTCTTCTCGCTGCACTTCCTGCTGCCGTTCGTGATCCTTGGTTGCGTGATCCTGCACATCTGGGCACTGCACATTCCAGGTTCCAGCAACCCGACCGGCGTTGAAGTGAAGAGCGAAAGCGACACCCTGCCGTTCCACCCGTACTACACCGCGAAGGATGGCTTCGGGCTGGGCGTTGCCCTGATCGTGTTCATGGCTTTCGTGTTCTTCTTGCCCAACCAGCTGGGCCACCCCGATAACTATATCGAGGCGAACCCGCTTTCCACGCCTGCCCACATCGTGCCCGAATGGTACTTCTACCCGTTCTACGCGATCCTGCGCGCCTTCACCTTCGACTTCATCCTGCCCGCCAAGCTGTGGGGCGTGCTGGCCATGTTCAGCGCCATTCTGGTGTGGTTCTTCCTGCCGTGGCTGGACAAGTCGCCGGTGCGTTCGGGCCACTATCGCCCGCTGTTCCGCAAGTTCTTCTGGTTCGGCCTGATCCCGGTCATGGCGGTGCTGTTCTACTGCGGCGGCGCTCCGGCTGAAGAGCCCTACGTAATGATCAGCCAGATCGCGACAGCCTATTACTTCCTGCACTTCCTGGTGATCCTGCCGATCGTTTCCTCGATCGAGCGGCCCGAGCCGCTGCCGGCTTCGATCACCGAAGCGGTGCTGCACTCCGACAACAAGGCCGTGCTTGGCGAAAACGCCGAGCCTGCGGTCTGAAGAGCCGAGATTAAGGGAAAGACAAAAAGATGATCCGCCTTGTTGGTATCCTGATCGGTCTTGGCTTCACCTTCGTGGTGCTGCTCGCCTTTGTCACCGGCGCCTATACCGCCGCGACCGAAGAAGTGGCCGAAACCGCCGAACACGCCTTCCATGAAGAGGCTCATGGCCCCGAAGCCGGCTATTCGTTCGATGGCCCATTCGGCAAGTGGGACCTGGCCCAGCTGCAACGCGGCTACCAGGTCTACAAGGAAGTGTGCTCCGCCTGCCACTCGCTCAACTACGTCGCCATCCGCGATCTGGCCGAGCTGGGTTATTCCGAAGCGCAGGTGAAGGCTGAGGCCGCTTCCTACCAGGTGCCTGGCATCAACCCGGATACCGGCGAGAATGCGATGCGTCAGGCCTTGCCGACCGACTACTTCCCCAAGCCCTATCCCAACGCCGTTGCCGCTGCTGCTGCCAACAACAATGCGATCCCGCCCGATCTCTCTCTGATGGCCAAGGCGCGCAACCACGGCAGCGACTACATCTATTCGCTGCTGACCGGCTATCAGGAACCGCCTGCGCGCTTGCTGGAAGAATTCCCTGACGCAGCGCCGGGCACCGGGCTTTATTACAATCCCTATTTCGCCAACCTCAACCTGGCGATGGCTCCGCCGCTGACGTCCGATGGACAGGTCACCTATGCCGACGGCACTGATGCCACTATCTCGCAGATGGCGCAGGACGTCGCCGCCTTCCTCACCTGGACGGCGGAACCCAAGCTGATCGAGCGCAAGTCGACCGGTTGGCCAGTGCTGGGCTTCCTGCTGTTCGCCACGATCCTGGCATGGCTTGCCAAGAAGCAAGTCTGGGCGGCCGCCAAGCCGCGCAAGGAAGACTGAGCGCTCCATTGACGGATCAAGGTCCGGGACTGTCGCGAGATGGGCTAAAAAAGCTCATCCGCACAGTCCCGGATTTTCCTTCTTCCGGCATCCAGTTCCGCGACATCACCACGCTGCTTGCCCACGGAGAGGGGCTGGCTGCATCGATAGACATGCTGGCGGACATGGCGGCCGATCTCGGCACGACCAAGGTGGCGGGAATAGAGGCGCGCGGCTTCATCTTCGGCACTGCACTGGCGCTGCGCCTTGGCGTGGGCTTCGTTCCCGTGCGCAAGGAAGGCAAGCTGCCGGTCGCCTGTATAGGGGAGGACTATTCGCTCGAATACGGCGAGGCCCGGGTGGAACTCGATCCGTCGATCATCGCGCCCGAAGACAGGGTGCTGGTGGTCGACGATTTGCTGGCCACCGGTGGCACCGCGCTCGCCGCAGTCCGCCTGTTGCGCCGCGCCGGGGCGGAAGTTTCCCATGCGCTGTTCGTTATCGATCTGCCGGAACTGGGCGGGGCCTCAGCCCTGGCGGAAAACCACGTTGAATCGCTATCGCTCATCGCGTTTGCGGGTCATTGATCTTTGTTTCCGGGCTGAACCCAAAAGGTCGCCAAAAGTCCCGGTGGGAAAAATATTCCGTCTCGCGCATTGGTGCTGTGTAGACGGGGTTTCAGGAAAGCGGGAGACTGATGGAAGAACAGGCGCTGGTTATCGCGCTCGTCGGTGTTCTTGGCATCGGTGCACAATGGGTCGCCTGGCGCACAGGCTGGCCCGCTATCGTGCTGATGCTGGCCGCCGGTTTCCTGGCGGGCCCGGTGCTGGGCATCATGGATCCCGAACATGCATTTGGTGATTTGCTGGAACCGATGATTTCAATCGGGGTCGCGCTGATCCTGTTCGAAGGTGGTCTCAGCCTCGATTTTCGTGAATTCCGCAAATACGGCGGCGGCGTGTGGCGACTGGTGGTGTTCGGCGTCCCTCTGGGCTGGTTCTTCGGCTCGCTGGCCGGTTATTACGTGGCAGGGCTGGTCTGGCCGGTCGCAATTCTTTTTGCCGGTATTCTTGTCGTTACCGGACCCACCGTGGTCATCCCGCTTCTGCGCCAGAGCGCGGTGCAGCAACGCCCCGCAGCGCTTCTGAAATGGGAAGCCATCGTCAACGATCCGTTCGGCGCGCTGTGTGCCGTGATCGCCTACGAATACTTCCGCAGCACCTCGGTCACCGGCGGCACTGCATACGACGTGGTGCCCGAAATCGCCATTGCTGCCGGGATCGCCGGCCTGATCGGCTTCGGCGCAGCATGGGTAATCGCATGGAGCTTCCCGCGCGGCCTGGTCCCCGAATTCCTGAAAGTTCCGGTGCTGCTTGTCGCCGTGGTCGGCACATTCGTTATCTGCAACATGATCGAGCATGAAGCCGGTCTGCTGGCGGTGACGGTGATGGGTATTGCCCTTGCCAATATGCACGTCTCCAGCTTGCGCAGCATCCACCCGTTCAAGCAGAACATCGCCGTGCTGCTGGTGTCGGGCATATTCATCCTGCTGTCGGCGGGCCTCGACATAGACCAGTTGCGCCAGTTCGAATGGCAGTTTGGCCTGTTCCTGCTGGCGCTGTTGTTCGTCGTCCGCCCGGCGACGGTTCTGATCAGCCTGCTGTTTTCCGATGTGCCATGGAACGAGCGGCTGTTCCTCGCATGGATTGCGCCGCGCGGTATCGTGCTGGTGGCAATCTGCGGCCTCTTCGCCCTCCGGCTGGAGGATCTTGGCTATGCCGACGGCACCATCCTTGTCGGCCTCAGCTTTGCGGTGGTTGTCACCACGATCGTCGCTCACGGCTTCACCGTCGACATCGTTGCCCGGCTGCTCAAGGTCAAAGGTGCCTCGCGTCCGGGAATGCTCATCGTCGGGTCCACGCCCTGGACTGTCGCGCTGGCCAAGCAGATGCACGACATGGATACGCCGGTGATGCTGGTCGATACCAGCTGGCAACGGCTGAAACCTGCGCGCGCGGCAGGCTTGCCCACCTATCACGGCGAGATCCTGAACGAAGCGACCGAGCACAATATCGATCTCACTCCGTACCAGGCTCTGATCGCGGCCACGGACAACGAGGCTTACAACACTCTCGTCTGTTCCGAATTCGCGCCGGAAATCGGCACCGATCGCGTGTACCAGCTGGGCGAGACGCAAGAGGACAGCGATCACCGCGCCATTCCCGCCAGCCTGCGTGGCCGCGCCCTGTTCACGACCGGTTTCGGTGTCGACGATGTTCACCAGCGCCAGCAGGAAGGCTGGGTCTTCCGCCGCACCAAACTTTCCGAGAAGTTCGATGTGGAAGACGCGCGCGAGAAACTGCCAGAGGCGAGCAGCATGTTGCTGCTGATCGAACCCGATGGCGAAATGCGCTTCTTCACCCACGCTGCGGCACCCGAACCCAAGCCGGGCGATACGATCATCTCCTACTCTCCCCCGCGCAGCAAGACGCCGGAAGAGCAGGCGGCCCGGCGATCTGCAAAGAGCGGCGCCAAGCCGAAACCCGCATGAGGATGTAGGACATGAAACCACTTCTTTCCATCGCTGCCAGTGCTGCTTTGGCCCTGACGCTTTCCGCCTGTGAACTGCGCCGGGACGGAGACGCGGAAGATCCGTCGGGCAGCGAATCGCCGGCGCCGGATGCAACCGCCAGCCCCACTCCAGCGCAAAGCGCATCGCCAGTGGCCTCCATCATTCGCGACGAAGCCGGGTCTTCCGCTGCGGAGGTGGAACTTCCGGTCCAGCCGGTGCAGATCACCCTGCCGTTCCCCGACGGATCGGACATCAACGCGCGGATCGAGCGGCGACTGGTGGGGCTTATGCAGGAAGGCGCCATCGAAAAAGAAGACTGGCCCGTGGTACTGGCCGGCCACACCGATTCAGGTGGCAACGATCAGGCCAATATGCGCGCTTCCCGCGCCCGGGCTGAGGCAGTGGCCGCCTGGCTGGTTGAACGCGGGGTGGATGATGCCCGGATCCAGGTGATCGCATTCGGTGAACAGAACCCGATCGAACCCAACGCCTTGCCCGACGGAACCCCGAATGAAGAGGGCCGCCGTGCCAACCGCCGTGTTGAAATCCGCATTGCCCCGCCAGCGGCACAGGAGGATGGCGAAGCCGAAGAAAACGCCGAGGCCGATCAGGACGCTTGACGAACGCCCTGCTCCGGTGGCAATCGGCGCCCCTGGAACCAAGCGGGTATAGCATAGTGGTAATGCTCCAGCCTTCCAAGCTGGCTAGAGGGGTTCGATTCCCCTTACCCGCTCCAACACCTCCGGCCCTCCGACAGATTTAGACCGGCTTGTTGTCGATCAGGCGCGTGCCCCCGATTCGCGCAGCCACGAACAGCCGCGCATTGCCGAAATCCCCTGTCGTGCCGGTGTCCAGCAAGGCAACCGTGTCGGCGTCGCGCAATTCGGCGTAGTCCACGCTGGCAAAGCCAGCTCCCAGCAGTTCGTCTTCCAGCATTGCCAGCGTGGGCGTCGCCTCCTGTCCGTCGCGGATACGGGCGATGGCCTCGTCCATGGCGCGCGGCAGGGCGGCGGCGGCAGCGCGGTGTTCGGCCGATAGGTAGGCATTGCGGCTGCTCATCGCCAAGCCATCCGGGTCGCGCACGATCGGCACGCCATGGATGGCGTCCGCATGCGGCAGAACCAGGTCGAGATCGCGCGCCATGCGGCGGATAACGGCGAGTTGCTGCCAGTCCTTCTCGCCAAACAGCGCCATGTCCGGCCGCACCTGGTTGAACAACTTGCACACCACCGTTGCCACGCCGTCGAAATGGCCGGGCCGGTCCGCGCCGCACAGTCCGTCGCTCACGCCCGAAACGCTGATATTGGTGGCGTAGCCGGTGGGATACATCACCTCCACGCCCGGCGCCCACAGCAACGCAACCCCTTCCGCCAGCAGCTTCGCCGAATCCTGTGCCATTTGCCGCGGATAGGCTTCCAGATCCTCTGTCGGGCCGAACTGGCGCGGGTTTACGAAGATCGAAACGACCACGTCATCGGCCATCTTCGCCGCTTCCCGAACCAGCGTCAGGTGCCCTTCGTGCAAGGCGCCCATGGTCGGAACCAGCGCAATTGTGCCGGACTGCCGGATTTCATCCACAGCTTGGCGCAGTTCGGGCAGGGTGGTGAGTGTTTGCATGGGCGCAAGGCTCCGGTAGACTGTACCCCACTGGCCTAGCGCCACTTGTTACCTGGAGAAAGCCCGCTCGTGACTGCGCCGCATCGTATTGTCTTCGCCAACGAAAAGGGTGGCACCGGCAAAAGCACCACTGCGGTGCACGTGGCCGTGGCTCTGGCGTATCAGGGGGCAAAGGTTGCCGCGCTGGATCTGGATGTGCGCCAGCGCACCTTCTACCGCTATTGCGAGAACCGCGCCGAAACGCAGCGTCGACGCAGCGTGACCTTGCCCGGCCCCGTGTTCGACGTGTGCCACGGCGACAGTGTGCCAGCGCTGGAGGAGGAGGCCGCCCGCATTGGCGAGGGCATGGATTTCCTGCTGTTCGATACGCCGGGGCGTGACGACCCCTTCGCCCGCCATGTGGCCGCCAGCGCCGATACGCTGGTGACGCCGATGAACGACAGCTTCGTGGATTTTGACCTGATCGGGCAAGTGGATGCGGAAAATTTCAAGGTTCGCAAGCTGAGCTTCTATGCCGAGCTGATCTGGGAAGCGCGCATCAAGCGCAGCCGCGCCACGATCGAGCAGCAGAAGCGCGAAATGGACTGGGTCGTGGTGCGCAACCGCACCGGCTACACCGACGCGCGCAACCAGCGCCGCATTGACGAGGCGTTGACGGAGCTTTCCAAGCGTGTGGGTTTTCGCGCCGTGCAGGGCCTTTCAGAGCGCGTGATCTACCGCGAACTTTTCCCTTCGGGCCTTACTCTGCTGGACAAGGGGCATCTGGGCGAACTTGGCACCAGCCATCTGGTTGCCCGGCAGGAACTGCGCAACCTCATCGCCAATCTCAACCTGCACGTGCCCAAGCAAGAAGATGACACGGTAAAACACGCCACAACCCCTCTCGCCATTCCGGCCTGACACCGATGGGCAAGTTCCTCGTCATTATTGCTGCGGTGGTGCTGCTGTATCGCTGGCTATTGGGCCGCTGGCCGTGGGAGGCCAAGATATCCACCCGCGAGCAGGCCGTGTTCAGCGCACGAAAGCTGTTGGGCGTGGAAGCGCGCGCAAACAGAAATGAAATAAATGCCGCGCATAAGCGGCTTGTGGCCATGGTCCATCCGGACCGGGGCGGCAGCAATGCGCAAGTGCACGAGGCCAACGCCGCGCGTGACTTGCTTCTGGACCAGTTGCCCGACGACACGCGGTAAACGGTTCATCACGAACCCGAAGGAGCGCAGATGGCTCACGAATTCGATGCTACGATCCTGCGCGAATACGATATTCGCGGCATCATCGGTGAAACCCTTGGATCAGATGATGCGCGCGCTATCGGGCGTGGATTCGGCACGCTGCTGCGGCGCGATCTTGGTGATGAGGCGGGTGCGCCGCTGGTAGCCGTGGGTTACGACGGGCGCGTCAGTTCCCCAATGCTGGAACACGCGCTGGTGGAGGGGTTGACCTCCAGCGGCTGCAACGTGCGTCGCATCGGCATGGGGCCGACCCCCATGCTTTATTACGCAGAAGCCTCAGCCGAAGATGTGCAGGGCGGCATTCAGATAACTGGCAGCCACAATCCCGCCAATTACAATGGCTTCAAGATGGTATTTCGCGGGCGGCCGTTCTTCGGCGCCGACATCGCCCGGCTTGGGGAACTTGGCGCCGGGGGCGATTGGCTGGATGGCGCCGGCACTGTCGAAAGCATCGAAATCGTCGAAGAGTATGTCGAGCGTCTGCTGACTGCACTCTCTGGGGTGGACGCCGGTGAGCTCTCCGGGCTGAAGGTCGGCTGGGATGCAGGCAACGGTGCTGCCGGCCCCGCGCTGGAACTCCTCGCCAAGCGCCTTCCGGGTGAGCACCACCTGCTGTTCACTGAAGTCGACGGTAATTTTCCCAATCATCATCCTGATCCCACTGTTGAGGCCAACCTTGCCGACCTGCGCGCGCTTGTCGCCGAGAAGAACCTCGACTTCGGAGTGGCTTTCGACGGCGACGGCGACCGGATTGGCGCAATCGACGGCGAAGGCCGGATCATCTGGGGGGATCAATTACTGATGATTTACGCCCAAGACCTCCTCGGAAGACTACCTGGGTCGACGATTATCGCCGATGTGAAGGCCAGCCGGGCGCTGTTTGAGTCCGTGGAAAAGCACGGCGGTAAGCCAATGATGTGGAAGACCGGCCATTCGCTGATTAAGTCCAAAATGAAGGAAGTTTCCTCGCCATTGGCCGGCGAAATGAGTGGGCACGTGTTCTTCGCCGACGAATACTACGGTTTCGACGACGCGCTTTATGCCGGCGTCCGCCTGATCGCGGCAGCGGCACGGCTGGGCAAGTCGGTCACGCAGCTGCGCGCAGAGATGCCCGCCATGCTCAACACGCCCGAACTGCGCTTCCAGGTGGATGAGAGCCGCAAGTTTGCCGCCATTGGCGAAATTGCAGATCGTATCGCGGCAAGCGATGCCGTCGCGGACACTACAGACGGCGTGCGCGTCACCACCGAAGATGGCTGGTGGCTGCTGCGCGCTTCCAACACGCAGGATGTGCTGGTGGCCCGCGCCGAAAGCGATAGCGAAGACGGGTTGGAACGGCTGCTGCAGCAGATTGACGAGCAACTGGCGCTGAGCGGCCTCGAACGCGGTGCAAGCGTGGGACACTGATGGAGATGCAAGATATGTTACGCAAATCGCTGATCGCGCTAGGCGGCGCGACCCTGCTGTTCGCATCGCCTGCCGCAGCGCAGGACGACGCCGAAATGGCGCAGATGGCGGCGCTTGCCTCCATCTTCGAAACGGAGCCGCTGACGCCGGAACAGGAGGCGCGCCTCCCGCTTGCCCGCCAGATCGTGGAGAAGGTGCTGCCCGAAGGCGCAATGATGGATGTGATCGGCTCCACCTTTGAACGGATGCTGGGCCCGATCATGGAAATGGCAAATAGCGATACGAATGCAGCGCTCGCCGGCGCGCTGGGGTATTCCGCCTCCGAACTGGCTGTTGACGAGGCTGAGAGCGCCGAGATCCTCGCCATTGTCGATCCTGCTTGGCGCGAGCGCAACGATGCCATGGCCAGCATGACACAGGCAATGATGGCCGACATGATGACGGCGATGGAGCCGGTGATGCGCGGCGTGATGGCGGAACTTTACGCCATCTATTTCGACGAGACGCAACTCGCCGACATCGACGCCTTCTTCTCCACGCCCAGCGGTCTCAGCTATGCTCGTCAGTCCTATGCCATGGCAAGTGATCCGCGGATAATGTCGGCCATGTTCTCCAATCCCGACGTGGTGTTCGGCACGATCGGTGAAATGCCTGAGAGAATGGAAGAAGGGTTGGCCGATATTCCTGCCGCACGCAGCTTCGTCGATCTTTCCGCTGCCGAACAGGCGCGGCTGATGGCACTGACCGGCCTTTCCAAGGCAGAATTGCGCGATGCAATGGCCGCCGCCGCCGCGGTCCGCGAAGACAGCATGTAAGGCAGCGGCCTCGCATTATTCGGGCGGCGCGCGGGAAGGCTGGCCGCGCCCGCACCTTTATTCCGCCTCTGCGCTGACCTGGTTCCTGCAAATACAGGTGCTTGAACGAGCGCCTCGACAAGTGTCAGAAACAGGTCATACTCGCCCCTTTCCGGGGGACATACATGACGGCAGATGCAGCGGCGCCTTACACACGTTTGATCCTGACCGAAAACAAGGGTCTGCGACTGCTCACGCTGCTGCTGTTCTATTTCACCCAGGGCTTTCCCGTCGGGCTGTTCTTCTACGCGATACCGACATGGATGGCTGCCAATGGTGCCGGCACTCCCGAGATCGCCTCGGTTGTTGCCATCGCCGCCCTGCCGTGGTCGCTCAAGATCGCCAACGGCTTCCTGATCGACCGCTACACATTCCTGCCAATGGGCCGACGGCGGGTGTGGATCATCGGCGCGCAGGCCTGCATTGTCCTTGCGCTGCTGGCGGGCGCGATCATCTACCCCTCTGCCAGCGATGCGATGGTGCTGTCAGCACTTGGTTTTGCCGCCAATGCCGCTGTCACTTTCCAGGATGTCGGGATTGACAGTCTCGCCGTTGACATCATGCCGGAGGAGGAGCGGGCGCATGCCGGCGGCGTGATGGGCGGCGCCCAGCTAATCGGCATTGCCGCCACCACGGCGGCGGGCGGCTGGCTGCTGGATAATTACGGGATTGGTGTTTGCCTGGTGATTGGCGCCATCATACCCGGGCTGATCATGCTGTACGGCGTCGCCATTCGCGAACGTCCGGGCGAACGGCACTTGCCGTGGACCAGCGGGAAAAGCCACCCGCGCAATGTCAGCATCCAGGTGGAAGCGTGGTGGCCACTGCTGAAAAATTCCTTCCGTGCGGTGATCATGCCGCTCAGCCTGCTGCTGATCCCGCTGATCCTTGTGCGGGCAGTGCCCTGGGGCGGCTTCGAGGCTTTCCACCCCGTGCTTTTTCAGGAAACCGGCGGCTGGGAATTGACCGAATATACCAGTTTCATTTCCACCATGGGCTTCATCGCGGGCGTCATCGGGCTGGTGGTGGGCGGCTGGATCGTGGAGAAGATCGGGGCCCAGCGCACCGTCGTTTACTGCCTGATCATCGGCGTGATCAGCATGGCCGCGATGGGATTTGCGCAACCTTACTGGTCGGATTCACGGGTGTTGTTGGGGTTCACCGTGGCGATGGAGCTGATGCAGATTTTCTACTTCATCGCCGGGATTACTCTGGCCATGCGGATGTGCAGCCCCGCTGTCGCAGCGACGCAGTTCACCTTCTACATGGCGAGTGGCAATTTCGGGCGACCGATGGGCGCCTGGCTGGCTGCCCAGACGGCAGGCGCCGGGATTCCGCAGTGGTTCTACTGGTCTTTGGCCCTGTGCTGGGCAGCGACGCTGGTGATTGCGGTACTGGTGAAATTCCCCGGAGAAAACCGCGCGCAGCACGAAGTGGCGGAAGAACTGCCGCAGTTCGAAGGCCCGGCGCCGCGCATCGACTAGCAGCTTGACGGAACCGGTGCAGGCGCCGAACGCTTTTCCCTGCAGTGGCAGACGCGTCCATCCCGCCTGAAATCACCGAGTGGTTCGCCAGCCGCGACTGGCGCGTGCGGCAGCACCAGTCTGCCATGCTGGCAGCGGCCGACGCGGGCAAGCACGCGATGCTGGTGGCCGATACCGGCGCGGGCAAGACGCTTGCCGGGTTCCTGCCCACCTTGGCCGCCTTTTGCCCTTCGCGCGTTGGCGATGGCGCAAGGACGGAAGGCCTGCACACCCTTTACGTCTCACCGCTGAAAGCGCTGGCGCATGATGTGCAGCGCAATCTTGTTACCCCGGTTGAGGAAATGGGCCTCGACCTGCGGATCGAGACGCGCAGCGGCGATACCCCCTCGGATCGCAAGAAGCGGCAGCGCACACGTCCGCCCAACGTGCTGCTGACCACGCCCGAAAGCCTGTCGTTGCTGCTGAGTTATGAGGACAGCTTCACCCTGTTCGCAGAGCTGAAGCGGGTGGTCGTGGACGAGATCCACGCCTTTGCCACGCAGAAGCGCGGCGATCTGCTGGCTCTTGCCCTGTCGCGTTTGCAGGCGATTGCGCCAGACATGCAGCGCGCTGCCCTTTCCGCCACGGTGGCCGATCCTGAAGGCTACCGCGCGTGGATCGCGCCGTGGGGAGACATCGACAGCGTAGAACTGGTACAGGGTGAAAAAGGTGCCGAGCCGCAGGTGGAAATCCTGTTACCCGAGGAGGAGCGCGTGCCATGGGGCGGCCATGCGGCAACATGGTCCATCCCGCAGCTTTACGAGCGTATCAAGGCGAACAACACCACGCTGGTGTTCACCAACACGCGCTTTCTGGCCGAATACATCTTCCAGAATCTGTGGGATGCGAACGAGGACAACCTGCCCATCGGCATCCACCACGGATCGCTATCGAAAGAGGCGCGCCGCAAGGTGGAAGGCGCCATGGCGCGTGGGGAACTGCGCGCGCTGGTGTGTACCGCCAGCCTCGATCTGGGTGTCGACTGGGGCGATATCGACATGGTGGTGCAGATGGGCGCGCCCAAGGGCAGCTCTCGCCTGTTGCAGCGGATCGGGCGCGCGAACCACCGGCTGGATCAGCCCAGCCGCGCGCTGCTGGTGCCGGGCAATCGCTTTGAATTCCTGGAAGCCACGGCAGCGATGCAGGCGGTGGACGAAGGGCAACGCGACGGGGAGGATTTTCGCCCGGGCGGACTGGACGTTCTGGCCCATCACGTGATGGCCTGCGCCTGTGCCGCGCCGTTCCGGGAGAACGACTTGCTGAGCGAGGTGCGCTCCTGCTGGCCCTACGCCATGATCGATGAAGAGGGGTTCTCGCGTGTCCTCGAATTCGTGGCGACAGGCGGATATGCGCTGAAGGCTTATGACAAGTTCAAGCGCATCACCCGCGACAGGCAAGGCGTGTGGCGGCTGACCCACCCGGAGCAGGCGCAGCGCCATCGCATGAATGCGGGCATCATCGTGGATTCCGAAATGCTGGAAGTGCGCTTTCGCAACGGTCGCTCGCTGGGGAAGGTGGAGGAGCGGTTTGCCGCTTCCCTGCGCCCCGGCGACACCTTCCAGTTCGCAGGCGTGAACGTGGAAGTGGAACAGCTTAAAGACATGGAACTGATCGTGCGCGGCAGTTCCAAATCCGCGATGATCCCCAGCTATGGCGGCCTGCGCCTGCCGCTCACGACCCATCTGGCGGACCGGGTGCGCGCGCTGCTGGTGGACCGCGCGGGCTGGGCGCGTTTCCCCGACGATGTTCGCGAATGGCTGGAAGTGCAGGACTGGCGCAGCCACCTGCCGGGGCCGGACAACCTGCTGGTGGAAAGCTTCCCCCACGCCAAGCGCCACTACACCGTCTATTACACCTTCACCGGCTGGAATGCGAACCAGTCGCTCGGCATGCTCATCACCGCGCGAATGGAGGCGATGGGGCTGATGCCCGGCGGGTTCGTGGCGAACGACTATTCGCTCGCGGTTTGGGGGCTGAAGCCGGTGGACGATCCGCGCCCGTTGCTATCGCCCGATATCCTGACCGAGGAATTCATCGACTGGGTGCAGGATTCGCACCTGCTGCGGCGCGCCTTTCGTGAAGTGGCGGTGATAGGCGGTTTGGTAGAGCGTCAGCATCCCGGCAAACGCAAGAGCGGGCGGCAGGTCACTTTCAGCACAGATCTCATCTACGACGTGCTGCGCAAGTACGAGCCGGACCATGTCCTGATCGAGGCAGCATGGGCTGATGCGCGCGCCCGCATGACGGATATCGGCCGACTGGGTGATCTGCTGGATAGCGCGGCGGAACGGCTGGACCACGTCAGGCTCGAGCGCGTCAGCCCGCTTGCCGTGCCCGTGATGGTGATGATCGGGCGCGAGTCTGTCCCGCAGGGCGCACAGGACGATGAACTGCTGCTGGAGGCGGAATCGCTGGCGAGCGCTGCAATGCGGGTGGATGGCTTGCCGGATGGGCTGGGGGAGCATTCCGATCAGTAGCCGTAGTGCGTGCTGCATCCACGTTGCTGGGCGGGTTGCGGATCGCTGTCGGGTTCGGGTTCTTCGTAGCGGCGATAGCGCCAGGTTTCGGAAAAGATGAAGCAGGCGTCGATCAGGCCTGCCTGCCTTACGGTGTTCAGAAGTCGGGTGACATCGCCATAGGCAGCGTCGGCAGCGGGCGCGAAATGCAAAGCGGGCTGGGGGTTTTCGCTTTGCGTATTTCGCAGATTGGCTTGCAGCTCTGACGTGCTTAAGGGCTGGCTGTTCCACGTAATCTTGCCGGTGCGAGTGATGCTGAGCAGGTTTGCTGGTGGCGAGAGCGGCTCGATACCGCTCGGCACTCCGGGAGGCGGCAGTTCGACCGTGACGGCATGGGGTTTTATGCCGTAGGCACCCATGGCGAGCACGGCCACGATCAGGAATATCGCCGCCACCGGGGCCAGCGACATGCTGGTGATGAGCGCGAACTCCTCTTTGTCGGCGCGCAGGAAACGCCGCCTAGTCCGCATCGAAATCCCGGTATCGCGCGGTGCCGACGAAGGCGAAGTTGGCGATGCGGGCATCGGCAACGGCATGGATGACGTTAACGCTGGCTTCGTAACTCGCTGCGGCTTCGGGTTCGAAACGGATCACGGGCATCACTGCCTGCGCGGCGGCGGAGGCAAGGCGGGTGTCTAGCTCTGCGCTGTTCACCGGCTCGCCATTCCACAGAACCGCGCCGCTTTCCATAACGACCAGCGAGACGGCTTCGTAGTCGGAGGGGGTGCCCGGCCCCGGTCCCGGCAGGTCCACGTCGAGACGGTGCGCGGCGATGGGAATGGAGAGGATCAACATGACGAGCAGCACCAGCAGCACGTCGATCAGCGGGGTGATGTTCAGTTGGCTCATCGGCTGGGGCAGGGTGTTGTAGCTGCGCTCGAGCATCCGGGATCGAATGGCCATGATGTGTCCTCCACCAAGATGTAATACAATAACATCACATGCTTGTCTTGCGGTCAAGTCGCTGATTGCCGCAAGAGCCGATGAGCAATGCTGCTGGCGGGCACAAAAAAGGGGGCGGATCGCTCCGCCCCCTTATTGATCCGCTTGGTAAAGCGTCTATTCCTTGCCGAAGGCCCGGTACTTTTCGTTGCCGACGAAGCCGAACTTGGTGACGCCGCTGGCCTTGATGATGTTCAGCACCTTTGCCGACAGATCGTAGCTGGCGTTGGCTTCCGGCTCGAACTGCAGTTCCGGCTCCACCGCGAAGGTGAGCGATTCCTGCAGATTGCCAACCAGTTCGCCCTGGCTGATCGGTTCGGCGTTCCACAGGATCTCGCCTGTGGGAGTGAGCACGATCTTGTTCTTGATCGGGTCCACATCCGGCGTGTCCGGGTTGTTGGTGGGCGAAGGCAGGTCGATATTGACCGCGTGCGTCGCCACCGGGATGGTGATGATGAACATGATGAGCAGCACGAGCAAGACGTCGATCAACGGCGTCATGTTCATGTCCATCATCGGTTCGCCATCATC
>MDTG01293373.1_pt1 | contig 20107 bp, 19 predicted proteins | sample 811421 | NCBI WGS metagenome assembly MDTG01 (sample SAMN05326645, study PRJNA326480) | marine metagenome | isolation source: seawater | place: Pacific Ocean: South East | collected 2011
CAGCCAGTATTCTGATGAAATTAAATTAATCTGGGAAAGCGACATTGAAAAGTACAATAATAAAGCTCCAGTTAAAATTATCTATTCAGTAGATTTAGAAAATTTAATTTTTTATCCTTATAAAAATGTTCATAATGAGTCCGGCCTCTCTATTACATTTTTAGATACGTTTGGAGATTATTTTGATTTATATTGGAATAATGACTCAAGCGAATTTTCTAAGAATAGATCTGAAATCATAAAATTTATAAAAACAGAAAGTATCAAATCACCAATTATTGATTTCGAGCAATTAAAACTATACGTATATGTTCAAAATGAATTCGACTCTTATCCTAGAAAAGTAATTTCATTACTACTTTCTTTAATTTTTTACCTTACAATATTTTTTCAAGCACTTAAATATAAAAAGATTAGGAAATATTTATTTCTACCTTTGTTAGGTTATGTAATTTTAATAACGCACTCAGTTACAGGGATTCCAAGCAATAATTTTGATTTGCTATCTGGAGATACTTTAAAACCTTTCTATTATTCATTTTTTCTTCTTATTTCATTTTCATTTTCAGTAGCTATATTTGCACAAAACTATAAATTAAAAAGATATATTTTGATTTTTTTTATACCCCTTGTATTAATTTCAATAGGATTTCCAAAAGATTTTAGTTTATATGAAGCAAATGTTGTTAATTTAGTGAATAACTATTCATCTATTTGTGAATTAAATAATTTTATTTTCGACATAACACCTACTTCAAGTTGTGATTCAACCAATCTTTCAATATCAACTTATAAAAATTATGATAAATTTAATCAATTTAATAACATTAATATAAAATTTATGAATGCTGTGATGATATTTCTATCTATATTGTCAATTCTTTTTAGTAGCAATACTGTTTTAAGATCTCAAAAACATTTTGTTTTTAGTAGAAAAAATATAAAGAATTGAAGAGATTATAAGTAGGTATGCTAAATTCAAAATATAAGCATTACTCATTAATATAAGAAAAAATGAAAATAACAAGGCTCGATTTTTCTTATTACTTTTTACCATTACAAAAAAATAGTAACCAACAAAAGCAATTAAACCTAAATTTCCAAAAAATAGCATTATTAATAAGCCAATTGAATGTGGATATAGAAATATATCAAAATCAATTTCAGAAAAATATTGATTAAAATTTAACGGACCACTGCCTACGTATAATTCAAAAAAAGTTGGATTATAAATGGAAAAGTAATTTACGAAATTTGAGTTTAAGTCGAATAAATTTGCAAAAAAGTTGAAGAAACTTATAGGTATATCCTCCCCTGTTTGGCTAAGGCGTTCAGCATAAGACCCCTTAAATGTTTTAATATTTGTTTTCAAAATTTCATTTAAATTATTTGAAATAGGAAAATTCAAGAAAATTAAAGGCAAGGATGCGTAAAAATAAGAAAATTTTAAATTATATTTTACTGCAAATTTCTCTCCCAGCAGTATAAGAATAAAAAGTATAAATATAATTAAATGTTGTTTAACTAATAAACTCAAGCTTCCAAAAAGAATAAAAATAATTTCAAATTTATTTGATATTTTTATTCTATTAAATTTATTAATTATTAAAAGCAAAGCAACAAAAATTAAATTAACTTCTATACCTATAGATTTTATAAATTCGTAATCATTCAATGAGTCTATTAAAAATTGATAATGAAATAATTCTTGAGATATTCCTAAGTTAATTTCAGTGACAAATTTTACATACGAGTTAAATTGAGCAGCTATTTTGAACAATAAACTTATAATTACTGATATAAAGACATTTTTAATAAATAAATCTATATTAAAAAATTTTGAAGAAATGACAATAAAGTTTTTTATTCCAAAAATTAATAAATAAAATAATAAACTCCAGATAAAAACACTATTCGAATTATAAATAGCCGCATTTAAATATATTGAGTTAACCATTTCATATGAAAATGTTTCTCTTGAATTAAATACCCAAAACGCACTACAGAGAATATAAAGTACTAATAAGGACCTATTAAATTTTTTGTATGTCAATAAACAGAAACTACCAAAAAAAATGAAACATATAAATAGAATGTTTAAATTAAAACCCATAACGTTACTTGAAAATAATAAAGCAAAAGGTGTGAAGTTGATAAATGCCAAATTTCTAGAATCTAACGCATAGACAATAAGATATAAAGAAAAAAAGATAAGAATTATTAGCAGCAATATAGACAAAGGTTTATCTAAATCAAAAATATAAAAGTTTTTTTCATAAAAACTTCTTTCACTTTTTATAAGGGCTAAAGACAGCAAACTAGTTATAAAAAAGTAGATATTAAATTTTTTGTTTTTTTTGTATTCTTTGTCAGGTTTAAAAATTGAAATAAATGTAAATAAAAGAAATACATTTAATATATAGCTTACAAATGAGTTCGCACCGACAAAAACTTGTATGGAATTATTTTCAATTACTACTTGTGAGATTTTTCCGTAACATTTTATAGACGATCTATTATCGATATTAAATTTAACATCATTATTGAAATTATTTTTGTTTAAAAATCCCAATGTTGAAACTTTACACGGATTAACCTCATAAAAAGATATATCATTATTGATAATTTCAGTAGCAGTAGTTTCACCAAAATAGTTTGAAACCAACCATGGCATGAAAATAATGAAAAGTATAAATAAAAATATTAAAGTATTTTTTTTTGTTAATAAACTAAATATCATAAAAAATAGTTTTTGATTTTCTTAAAATTAACTGTACAAATTGCGTAGATCATAAAAGCAATAATTATTAATCCTTGTAATAAAAGTTCAGTATTCTCTTCAGGTTTTTTATCCCAACCGCCTAATACATAATGCTCACACTCAGCAAAAGAATTTACAAAAATAGTATCATTTTTGAAATTCCAAAGCTGGATTGCAGAAAAATTAGGATCATTTTCAAATACTATAATTTCGTTGCTTTTTATCCTTGATGTATTAAATTCATTAGGATAATTTCCGCAAAAAGTTTCTATAGAGGTCATTTAAATCAATATAACATGACTTCAATAATTGTTTTCAAAGATAATATTTATAACTTTGAGAAGTATAATTAGATTGATTTGTCAAAAACTTTATATAAATATAAATTTTTAATTTTTGTATTGATTATTTTGTCGGTATTAAAAATTGATTTTCGTTTTAAAGACGATATTACTTGTTGTAGTGACGATTTTGATTACTTTATTCACGCTGAAACGATAGTAGAAGACTTTGACTTCGATTATTCAAATCAGCTAGAAGGATTAGAGGATGCAAGATTTTACAAGAACGACAAATCAGCACCCATAGGATTTGTTGGAACAGGATTGTACTCAGCTCCGTTTATGTTTATAGGTATAGTCTTTGATAAAATATTTAGTTTTATAGATTTAAAGAGTACAAATTCAATTATCAGCTATAAATTACTTTTTTATTCATTTTCATCAATATTTTATTTGTTCTTTACTGTTAGATACTTAAAAGAGTCATTAAAAATATTAAATTTAAAGCATAAGGTTATAGACTTAATTATCTTAACTCTTGGTGTTGGTGTTTCTTATTATGCTTTTGAAAGATACAGTATGACCCATATTTATGAAGCATTTAGTTTGACTATGTTAATTTATTTTTCGATTAAATTTTATCAAAATAATGATAGAGCTTCTGCATTATTTATTCCTATTTTTGCAGTACTTGGGTTCAGTGTAAAGTTGGTTCATTATTATTTTTTTGCAATTCCTTTAATTATTAAATTAATGTTTTTTAGTGAAAAAGAATATAAATTAAGAAATTTAAAACAATTTTGGATATCTTCCGTATTTTCATCAAGCGCATTCCTTTTTATAAATAAGTTGATCTATGGAGTCATCACAATTAATCCAGCCTATGTATATGTTTCAGATACTGAAAGTAATGTAAAAATTGAAGATCTTGAAGGTTTTTGGGGAAATGCAGTAGAAATTTTATTCGAATTTATAAATAGATTTATAATAATTCTTTTCACACAAGAGTTTGGCTTACTTTGGTTTTCTCCAATACTTTTTATTGGTACAGTTTTTTCTCTAACTTACTTAATACAGTCTTTAAATATGAGCAGAAAGCAAATATATGGTGCTTTGTTATTGAGTCTTAGTTTTGCACAAGTAATTTTTATTACAATTTTGTGGAAATCTCCTGGATCAGCTTATGGATTTAGATATATCTACAATTTGTTCCCATTAGCTATTGTTTTATACTATTTTTATAAATCTAAATATAAATTTAAAAAGCTTCACATATCAGTACTTGTTTTTTCATTATTTTCATTTATATCCACTATATTTTTTGAATCTACAGAGTTAACTCAATTATCTCTTGAGCCAGAATTAAATTCTTTTGGCATTATGTCAAGATATACAGAGAGATATTACCTAGAGGGTTATATTCAATCTTTTCTTGAAATAGAATCGTATTTAAAGTTGTTTATTACCAGCTTTTTAGGTGCCACAATTTTAAAAATATTTTTACTTTTTTTTAGCTCCGATTCTGTTTTTAACTTTCTTAATTCTGCAGGACTTCCTTCCAATAATGAGAATTTTGTAAAGTTAGTAACCGATCTCCAATACATAGATATTTACTATTTTTTTGTTGTAATTTTTTTGGTAATTGTTTTATATCGATATTTTGATAGGAAAATACTTAATTAGTTCTTGTATGTTAATTTCTCAAACCCAAATAACAAAATTAAACTTACAAAACTTACAATTCTTGACACTACACTAAAAATAATTATTTGATTTGTAGTAATTCCATGTAGATTTTGAAAGAAAATTAATGAAACTTCAAGGAATCCAATATTTCCTGGTGTTAGTTTAATTAAGTTCACCATACTTGACAAACAATGCAGCACTAGTAAAGAATAGAAAGAGATATTAAACCCGACACTACTCATAATTGCTTGCAAATAAATTAATGAAAACAGAATATAAACAATTGAAGATACAATTAGTTTTTTTGTGTTTTCTGTATCCTCTTTAAAATATACGAAGCCTAATAGTAATTTATCTACAGTATTTTTTAAAATCTTAATTTTTATCTTGTCTAACTTGTTTAAGCTTATTATTTTTAAAAACATAAAAAGAGCTGCAATTAGAGAAAATAAAAATAGATTTATATAAATATTATTTTCCACTCCACTTCGATTACTAGATAGTGTTATCAAAAAAATAATAATTATATAAAAAGAGTTTAAATAAAAAGCGTATGCAGTATTTATTGAAAAATTCTCAATAATGTCTAGACCATATTTTTTCTTAAGGTAATGGAGTTTATAACCTGCTCCAATATTTACTGGGCCACTCAAATTTATGGCAGTGCTTCTTGAAACTATTCGTAATGATTCAAGAATAGAAAGTTTTATTTTCGAAAATGAATAAATATCTATATTTATTTTTGCTTTCATTACATAATTGATGAAACTGAGCAAAAAAATAATGCCTAAATAGCCTATTTGTATTGAAGAAATTTCATTAAGTAATTGTATATTTTCATTTATATAAGAAAAAAAAGCATACAGGAAAATAATAAGAAAAATATAGCTAATGTATGCCTTATAATTTTTCATTAATATCTTTTCAAAATACCATGTTATTATATTTAATTAAGTTATTGTAAGAAAAATAAATTACTTTAAATATGAAATTTCAAAAAAATAATCCATCACACTATTTTATCTATTCCTGCAGCTTTTTAATTTATATAATTTGTATTTTTATTAAACTTTTTAATGTTAAGAGTAAAAACAAATCAATTACGCTAACAGGACACAAATTAATTGGTAATTTAGAGGTTTTATTTAATAATCAAAATCGAGAAAGCCTAAGCTTAAATTATATAACATTTAATTATCAAGATTATCTGGACTTAAAAGTGTTTTACAAGAAAAAAGGTTTAGATAAAAACATTTTTTATGTTTTAAAACCTTTGGATGTTTACAAATGTTTATCTAGCAAACTAGTAATTGCGTCTCACGGTATATTTCTTCACAAGATTATTACAAAGTATTTACAAATTAAAACACTCTATTGCGGACATGCAATTGAAGGTGCATACCCAAATCAAAAGAATAATAAATTATTTAAAGATCTGGAAAGCTATTCAGAAGTATGGATGTATTCAGAGTTTGAGAAAGAAATGTTTTTAAAAGATTTCAACTATCCATTTAACAATCTAAAAGTTATTGGCTACCCAAGGGTTCAATATTTACTAGAGAACAAAAGCAAGCAAGACGTTTTAAAAAAAATTAATGGTATAAATAATAAAATAGCTTTGTACGCACCAACTGCAAGTAGGAATGATAATCATTTTTTAAATTCATCATTCTCTCCATTTAAATTAGAAAATTTAAAAAAACTTGAGTCATTTTTTGAAAAACTCAATGTTACTTTGATTATAAAAACACATTTAAATGATCAATTTACTAATGAAATTGAAAATTATCTAAAGAGCTCAACTTTTGTTAGACATGCGAATAACCTTAATGTTGAGTATGATTACGACTTTTTAATAATGAGTGACTTGCTGCTTACTGATTATTCAACAATATATGCAGATTATTTGATATTAAACAAGCCGATAATATTTATATCTCCACCAGATCCTAACAAGAATAGAAAATATTCTCGGGTAATAGAGAACAGTAAAATTCAAAGAATAGATACTTTCCAAAACTTACTTTCAAAAATTGAGAATGAGCTATTAAGCAATACTGAAACAAAGGAAACTACTGCACTAAAAAAACTTATTTTTAGCAATTTAGATATAGATAAAATTCTAGATAATGCATTCGAATCAATAGATAATTTATTTTATTCAAAAAGTAGTAAATAAAATATTGATTAAGATTATTTAAGTAGATGATTTATTGTTTCGACATAGATGGCACACTTTGTACAAAAGGTCATGAAGATTACATCGACGCTGAACCATTTTTAGAAAGAATTAAAATTGTAAATGATCTCTATGACAAGGGAAACAAAATTATTCTATTTACCGCAAGAGGAGCTGCTACAGGTATTGATTGGGAAGATTTAACAAAAAAACAAGTTAAGGCCTGGGGATTGAAATATCACGAATTAAAATTTGGTAAGCCTCATGCTGATGTATTTATTGACGATAGAGCAAAAGATTTATTTAATTGGTTTAACTTTTAATATAATTCTGTAAATAAGAGTCATTTTTTATAGCTTGTCTAACATAATCAAGATCTTCTTTAACATCTACAGCTCGGGAATCATGTTTAATTCTGAACTCGAAAATTGAAATGTTATTCTCACAACAACGCTGTAACTCATGTTTCACTTTTCTTTCAAGTTCAGTTTCTTCAGTTTTTGCATATCTATTTAATGATTTAAAACAAAAAGCTACCAAGCCTTTAGTTATTACTAATTTTTCTGTATTAGTTGAAATATCTTCTCTACTAAAGTATTCAATTTGCCCATATTGATTTAGTGAAACTTTTACTGTATTTTTATTGTTGTAGACATCAGATTCAAGGGTTGAGACTACAATTTCATGTTTATTTTCTAAATAAAAATTTAAAATATTAGAGATATCTTCGGGGTTAATTAGTGGTTCGTCTCCCTGTATGTCGATAATTACATCATCATCTTTTAAACCTAAAATTTTAGCACCTTCGTGACAACGTTCAGTTCCATTTCTATGATCCGAGCTTGTTATTAAAGTTTTAATATCATAGGATTCTGCAACCTTTTTTATTTTTTGACTATCTGTCAAGAGATATACATCTTCCAAGGAGGATTCTTTTGCTCGGAAGTAAACGTGTGCAAACATTGGCATACCTTCAATTATTTCTAGTGCTTTCTCTGGAAGTCTTGAACTATTTAATCGACTTGGCACTAGACCTACTTTTTTTATCATATTATTATTATAAAAATCATGAAATTTAACTTATTAGAGTGCACCCTTAGAGATGGTGGATACCAAGTGAATTGGGACTTTGAAGAAGACTTTGTTAAAGATTATCTAAAACTATGCTCAAACCTTGATTTAAAAAACATAGAGTTTGGTTTCAGATTTTTTGATAATTCAGTTTGGAGAGGCGAATTTGCATTTACCACAGAAGAGGTAATTAATAAATACAAGATTAATGATGATGTCAATCTTGGGGTTATGTTGTTTTCTGGTCAAGTTACAACGGACAAAAAATTTGACTCTCATAAGCTAGAGTATTTATTCCCTTTAGATAGTAAATCATCGCGTGTAAATTTTGTAAGAATAGCCACATATCTTGATGGTTTAGAAGTCTCCTATGAAATTGCCAAAGAACTTATTAAAAAAGGCTTTGATGTCTCAATAAATCTTATGCAAATTCAAAATGCTGATGAAATAATTATTAAAGATTTTGGAGAAACAGCAAAAAAAATTAATCTTAAGAGTATTTATTTTGCAGATAGCGTCGGATGTTTATTTCCTAGAGATGTTAAAGATATTGTAGAAAGAATGAAAACTTCATTTGAAGGTGATGTTGGAATTCATGCGCATAATAATTTAGGATTAGCATTTATTAATTCGGTTTCTGCAATTGAGGCTGGTGCCACCTGGGTTGATGGTACTCTTACGGGAATGGGTAGAGGTCCTGGGAATACATTAACTGAAGATATGTTTATAAATTATTTTCAAAATAAAAATACAAATTACAGTGATCTAATCGAATTTAACTCAAAATATCTAGACAAGTTAAAGTATGAAAAAAAATGGGGAAGCAACCCTTTCTATTTCTTGGCAGGGAAAAATAAAATTCATCCATCTTACATACAAGAAATGCTCCATGATGATAGTTTCGATACTGCTGATATAGTAAATTTTATTGATTCTACTAATTTTCTTGACAAGGAATCTTTTGATCTTAATAATGTAAATTTTACGGAAAAAATATACAGCAGCACACCTGAATCAAATGAAATAAATTTGGATAAGTTTAATGAAAAATCTTTTCTCATATTAGGTTCAGGAAAAAATTTAACTAAATACGAAGGAGATCTGAATTTATTTATTAATAAATTTACTCCAACTGTAATACAATTGAACAGTAATAATTTTTTTAACAAAGATTTAATTGATTACAACATTTTTCTCAATCCAAACAAATTAGCTACAGAGATAAATAATTATGAAGTAAAATTAAGCAATGTTATTTCTCCTAGTAAGATTGCTATTCAAAATGAATCAATAACATATGAAATCATTGATGTAAAAGTAGATAATAATTTTTCAAAACAAGATTTCTATTTAGAACTTCCGAGCAGTCTTGTGTTTGGATATGCACTTATGATAACTACTTTTTCAAGTCTTGAAAATGTTTACCTTGCTGGTTTTGATGGATATCTTACAAGTGATCAAAAAAATAGTGAAGTAAATTTATTGATAGATAAATTTTTGGCTTCTTTTCCAGATAAAAAATTGATATCACTTACCCCTTCTCAATTTAATTTAGATCAAAAGAGTATTTCGGGAGCAATTAGACAAAATTCAATTATTTAATATTTAATCTGGATTTTCTTGATTCAATTGTTTTCTTATAATTATTAGTCCACCAATTAACATTGTCTTTATACCAATTAGTTACTTTATCAATTTCACTATTAACATTTTTTTTTGGCTTCCATTTCAAATCGGTAAGTTTTGAGAAATCGACAGCATATCTAAAGTCATGTCCAGGTCGATCTTCAATAAAATCTACATTGTCATCAAAATCAAGATTAAGAGTAGATAAAATTTTTTGGGCAATTTCGATATTTGAAAGATATTCTCCCGACCCTATGTTGTAAATTTCACCTCCTTTTCCAAATTCTAAAACGTGATTTACTCCATCAACAGTGTCGTCTACATGTAGCCAATGCCGAATATTCTTTCCATCTCCATAAAGTTCAATCTTTTTCCCATTTAAAATACTGATTATTGAAAATGGAATTAGTTTTTCAGGTTGTTGATAAATTCCATAATTGTTCGCTGGTCTAATAATTTTCAAGTTTAATCCGTAAGTATTTCTGTATGATAAGCCAATTAAATCAGCACTTGCTTTTGTAGCAGAATAAGGAGATGATGGAGCAAGCTTAAATTCTTCATTTGCGAAATCACTTAAGTAACTTCCATAAACTTCATCAGTTGAAATATGTAAAAATTCTGATATTTCTGATTGTATGCTACATCTTAAAAGATTTTCAAATCCAACAATATTTGAATAAATAAAAGACTTAGGATTAGAGATAGAGTTGTCAACATGTGATTCCGCTGCAAAATTTATAATTTTTGTTATTTTATTTTTTTTTATAAAGTCGATATCTACCTGATTAATATCTAATTTAACTTTGTGCACAGATTCGCTAGTTTCATTGAAATTTATTTCGGAACACCTGTTGTTAAGTGAATCCAAAAGGATGACATCTTTGTTCTTATTGAGCGCATCTTTAGCAAAGTTAAATCCTATAAACCCAAATGACCCGCAAATTAAAGTATTCATATAAATTTTTTTATGTATTTGTTATTAAAATATGTTATCAGCTTAATATACTTCTCTTATGAAATTTTCGAAAAAATGGTATGTTTTTTTGAATGTGTCATTCTTTATTTCTTTTATTTTATTCTTTTGGTTTCAAGACGTAAGATATGGTTTTACAACAATGGATTACTCTTTTCAATTAGGAAGTTTGCAGCGTTTAAAATTAGGCTATATACCTCATAAAGATTTCTTTTTTGGGTTAAATATAGGTTCTATTTACACAACTAATCTGGTCCATTTTTTTTTAAATAAATATAATTTTCAAATAACAAGAATAATTACTTTATCAATGTACCCTTTAATTTCATATTTCATTCTTAATCTAAGTGATAATTTTAAAAATAAAAACGAACTTCTAAAATTAATTTTTATTTATACATCTGCAATCGTAAATCTACATTTTATTTATATATTTAGTTTTTACACTATTGATGGTATATTTTTCATTGCCCTTGGTTCTTACTTTATCTTTAATACAAAAATTAATAAATTTAGAATTATCATAGGATTTTTATTCTTAAGTTTGGCTATTTCAACAAAATTAGTTTATTTAATTGCTGTATTGTCTATTTTATTTTTTCATTTTATAAAGTACAAAAATATTCCTATTTTTTATTATTTATTTTCTTTTTTATTTCAAGGAATATATATTTTTTGGATTTCTTTAAATGATGCAATTCCATTTTTAGTAAATGATCTGAGAACAGACTTTTCCTTACCTTACAGAAGCTTTATACATCATTTAGGTTTTTTTGAAAAAGATTTAATATTGATCTCAATTTTGTTAGTAGGTTGCTTATTAGCAATTTTTAAAAATGACGTTACAAATAAAATTAAAAATGTTTTTGTATTTTTTTTATACTTCTGTGTAATATTTTTTAATTATGATTTTTCGATTGTAGAATATCGACCTTTTACGAATATATTTAACTTCGTATTAATTGTGGGAATATTTTTATCTTTTAAGATTAAAAGCATTCCGACTTCTTTTCTTCCACTTTTTATTATTTATTTCACAGAGGCGTCTGCAATGGTTTCGCAAGGTTATAGATGGGGCCAATGGTTAATAGGTCTAAATATAGTGGCTACTTATTTAATTGTTGATGAGTTAAGTAACCCAGATAGCAATATTAAAAAAAATAGAAGTTTTGCTTATGAGAAGATCCATATTCTTTTAAGGTTAGATTCTATTTCAATAGTTAATAAACTTAACTTAAGAAATATAGGTAATTTCAATACGATTCTAGTTGTTATCTTAATTTTAATTATTTCATTTCAAACTACGTTATTTAGGATAGATACAACGTATTACAATTTTTCAAAAAATATTTATACAACAAATTTATATAATCTAAATCCTGTTTTTGGCAATATATACACTACACCTGAAATTTATGATTATTTAGAATCATTAACAGAGTGTATTGACAAGGAAACAAATAAAAAAATATCAGTTTTTCCAGACAACCCCCAAGTGTCTTACTTGTTTGAACTAGACGATCCCTTACCTTTAGATTGGTTTATATCTGGCACAAAAGCTTCAAATAAGATTACAGAAAAAATTATTTCAAAACTAGAAAATCATGAAGATTTTATAATTTTCTTGCAAAGCTATAAAGTCAACGAAATAAATGAAGGTTTAGTTGAAAATCAGGATATTTATAATAATCAATATTTGAATAGCCTTGACAAAGATTCAAATTCATACAAAATTATCTCAAGTATGATTACTAATTCAAAAAACGAATATGAAACATGTTCTTCATTTCGTATACTTAGATACTAAAATTCACTCAGTAGTTATATAATTATATTAATAAAACATGATTAAATTTCACGAACCTTATATTGCAAAAAAACAAGAGCAATATATTTTAGATGCACTAAGGAACAGTACTTATTCTTCAGATAAATATAGAAATAGATGTTTAGAATTTTTATCAGACATGTACCAGACTGAAAATATTTTAATCACTCATAGCGCAACTGCTGCTTTAGAAATTGCATCAAAGTTAATTAAATTAGAACATAGTAAAGAATCTGATATTTTGTTACCTTCCTACACTTTTTCTTCAACCGCGAATGCGTTTTTACAAGATGATCACAAAATTAATTTTATTGATGTAAATAAAGAAGATATGATTGTAGATAAAAATATCAAATTAAATAAGAATGAATACTGTGTTGTTGTTCATTACAGTAATAGTTGTTTTGAGTTTTCAAATAAAAACAACAACAACATAATTGAAGATGCTGCCCAATCATTTGATGCAAAATTTAAAGGTAGCTACTTAGGTACATTTGGAAAATATGGTTGCATCTCATTTCATCGAACTAAAAATATACATGCTGATTATGGAGGAATGATCATATTAAACGACAACTCTTTGTTTGATGAAGCCAAATATATCTACGAAAGAGGGACTGACAGGTCTGAAGTCATTGCTGGAAATAAAAATAAATATCAGTGGGTAGAAAAAGGTTCTTCCTTTCAAATATCTGAGTTAAGTTCTGCACTGTTGCTTTCTCAGCTGGAAGTAAAAGACACAATAAGAGAATTAAGAAAAGAGATTTACCTAACTTATAAAGAAAAACTTACAGAACTAGCTAGAGATGAATTAATTACTATGCAGAAAATTCAATCTAATCTTGAACCAAATTATCATGCATTTTATATTATTTCATCAACTGAAAATAAAAAGTTAATTAACCATTTAAATAATAACGGAATTTCTGCCTATATTGGTTACGAACCACTACATTTATCAGAATTTGCCAAGAAGAATAATTTAAATCTGGAAAAACTCCCTGTTACAGAAAAGTATTATAAAAAGTTAATAAGACTTCCAATCCACACAAATATTAGTGTTAAAGATGCAAACCATGTTGTTAATGTAATAAAGAATTTTTATGAATAAAAAAGAATTTGAAGAAAAGGTATTAGAAATTAAAAATGTTCTTAATGAGCAAGATAGCACTTTATTAAAGTCAGAACTTGTGGTTGAAAGAAATTTTAAATTAAATCCAAGTAGTACTAATAGAGAAATTTTTGAATGGTATTCAAATATTCGCAGCGAGAATTCCCTAAAAGTAGAACAAGTGGATTTAAGAGATTGTGAAGAGTGGACTACAACAAATCAAAATATAAAGCACAAATCAAATAAATTCTTTGAAATTATCGGATTAAAAATTCAAAATTCTCACAGCAGGGAAGTAGGCCAAAAAGGCTGGTTTCAACCAATAATAAAAGAGGTTGGCTATGATGGTGGAACTCTTGGCTTATTAAGAAAAAAAGTTTCAGGCATTCCTCATTACTTAATAAATGCAAAGGCTGAACCTGGAAATTATAATGGAATACAATTAAGCCCTACACTTCAAGCAACAAAAAGCAATTTAGAAGCAGCACATGGAGGTTTAAAGCCACTTTTTCTTGATTATTTCTTGGACACCAAATCAGACAATGAAATAATCTTCGACCAATGGTTACCAGAAGATGGAGGAAGACTGTTCTTGAAAAGAAATCGAGGAATAGTTTTAGGAATTAGTGAAAATACAAAAATTGAATTACCTAAAGATTTTAAATGGGTAACCCTAAACCAAATTATAAAATTTATTCAAGAAGAGAACATTGTTAATCCTCACCTTAGAAGCCTAATTTCAATTTTATAATGCAAATAATTTCAATAATTGGAAATGGTTATCATACAAAAAAAAACCTTGTCCCTTCAATTGAATCTAGTGACAATTTGACGCTCAATAAAATTTATTCAAATAAAGAAGAAAATTACGGTACAAATTATTTGTCATATTTAAAAGATAGTATCGAAAAAGACAAAGCAGATTTATTTATTATTTCTACTCCACCCACGAGTCATCTTAAAATATTAAGTTACTTGACCGAAGTAAAAAAACCGATTGTTATTGAAAAGCCTTTATCAATTTCTTTAGAGAAAGTAAAAGAGATGATAAAAATATCAAGAAACAATTCTATGAAAATTTTTGAGGGTCTTATGTTTTTATATCATCCTTATATTAGTGAATTAAATAAAATCATTGAAAACGAAAAGGTAATTGAGATTAATTCAAAATTTATAATTCCACTACCTAACTCCGGTAATTTTAGAGTTGATATTAATAAAGGTGGCGGTAGTTTGCTGGATACTGGAATTTATATTTTAAGTATTATGCAACATCTTAACTTACATAATATTTCAGAGTACAAAAATGCTATTAATAAAAAGTTAGATGTTGGAGGAACAATAAAAGCTACAAATAACGAGTTTTTATTTTCTGGTGAATGGGGGTTTGGGGAATACAGCAACTATTTAGAAATAAATACTGTTAACAATACATATAAATTTAACTTTTTTTATTCAAAACCCATCGGATATGAACATACCATAGAACAATTTAGCAAAGGTAATTATATTAAAAAAATTGACTTTTCTGATGAAAATCATTTTCTAAATATGTATAAAAACATATTAAATAATTACGATAATGTTAATTATACTAAAAGTAATTATGAGTTAACTTTATCTAGGTGGGGCTATGTTGACACTCTTCAAAATAAATATAAATAAATTTGAGGTTAAATAATGACAGGAATAATACTAGCTGGAGGAAGTGGGACTCGTTTACGACCTACAACTAATTCGATTAATAAGCATATTTTGCCAATTTATGACAAGCCAATGATTTATTATTCTCTAAGCAATTTACTTCTAACGGGTTGTAAAAAAATATTGATTGTATCTACAGAACAGGGTGTAAAACAAATATCAGAGATTCTTGGAGATGGAGAAACATTGGGAATTAATATAGAGTATATTGAACAAAGTTTCCCAGAAGGTATACCTTCGGCAATAAATGAGTGCAAGCCCTATCTAAATAAAGAAAATTTTTGGGTTAATTTAGGAGACAACTTTATTTTCGGATCTCGAATTAAAGAACTATATAATGAGTCTAATTTATCTAATAATTGTTCAATATTTTTAAAAGAAGTAAGTAATATCTGGGGACTAGGTGAAGCAATCTTAAATAATAATAGAATAGAAAGTCTTTTTGAAAAACCTAATAAAAAAAGTAAAGGATACGCGGTAACTGGATTATATAAATTTAATCACAATTTTTTTGAGTATTTTCAAAAAATTAAAAAATCAGAAAGAGGAGAAACAGAAATAGTAGATATATTAAATCAGTATCTTTTGAATGATGAGTTAGACTATTCTCTTTTTGGAAGGGGAGTAAGCTGGGTTGACGCAGGTACAAATGATGATTTATTAAAAGTATCAAACTTTGTAAGAAATTTTCAAGAAATAAATAGTACTTTAATATGTTCGCCAGAAGAATTAAGTTTTAATTTAAAATATATCACAAAGGAAGATGTGTTAAAAAATTTAAATAAATATTTCAAAAACTCAGAATATAGTGAGATCTTAACTAAGTTAATTAGCTAGCAAGAGTATTTTAAAACTACCCAGTCTTTATTTGGATGAAACCCTTTTTTTTCGATTAATTTTGAATAACCAAAATCTAAGAAAACTTTAATATGAACAGGGTTGTTATAAATAATATATGAGCTTTTGTTTATTTTTTTTAATAATTTTTCAATAATTACTTCATTAAATGGGTTGAATAAATAGTATACATTTTTTTTAGATAACAATTTATTTGATAAATCAGAAACATCAATATTTAAAAGCTCGATACTTTTTTTTTGTTTTATATTATTTTTACAGATTGATAAAAGAGAGTTGTTATATTCAACACCAATAATATTATTGGTTAATCTATTTTTAGTTAAAAAATTTTTCCAAACTAATATAACCTTTCCTTTTCCGCAACCAAGGTCAACTAAATTCATCTTTTCAAAATCTTCATCTAAATTATAGATAAACTTTATTGATTCATTTATCACTGACTTAAAAGAGCTCATATACATTATGCCAAATTCAAAATTTTTAGGTATTTCCTTATAATTGTCTTTAGTTAATCTTTTATGTGTATCAACTTTATTTATAATGTCGAATAAATGATTTTCATAAAAATAAACGTATGGAAGTTTTATACCATATTTTTTATACATTAGACGATAATCTTTGATTCCAAAATTACTTTTCATAGAGGCTATTCTTCAAAGATTGCAATTCCAAACCCGTTTAAACCATATCCATTACCATTGTAAAGCATATATTTTTGTGAATTAATTTCTAAGACGTGTGGATATTCAATCATTTCTGAGTCCCATCCCCTTTCAGAGGTAGAGATTCCGGAAAGTTTATCTTTCCTGACCCAATTAACACCGTCTATAGACTCAGCATAACCTATTTTATAACTTTCTCCTTTAGTTGAATACCACATTTTAAAGTGATCATTTTCCCTAAACACTGAGGGTCTTGATATCGCATACTCTTCAGGTGAGTTATAGTCAATACAAATTAGGCCCTCTCGATCCCAATTTATTAAATCCTGAGATTTGGCTAACTTAATATTATATTTTGCTTTATAGGAATCGTTGGATAATAGCCAATCATCACAAGATAAATACCACATGTAGTATTCACTCTTCACCTTTTCAACGCAACAACTAGCAACAAATCCTGGATCAAAGATACTTCTATCAAGTATTGGTCCATCAGAAATTTTTTCATATTTGTCATTATTTCCAGAAGATTTTGCTAGACCGATAGAGTTTCTGAAAGGTGTTGTTTTCGCTAAATTCCAGCCAATGTAGTACATAAATTTTTCACCACTATTATTTTTGTAAATCCAGGTAGCCATAGCACCTGATTGGTCAAACATACCATTTTTGCCAGGACTTATTGTAGGCTCTGGGGCAATTTCAATTAATTTAAAATTCTTTTCAATATCCAAAATTACCGAAGTAGTGTGACTCCTGTTTAATTTATCTCTTCCTGATAAATAAACACGTAAAAAATTCTTGTCAATCTGTTCACCAATTGGCACTGAATAATGAGAGGCATGCCAGTTGCCAAGACAAATATCTTCAAGAAAAAGACCTAACTTATTCCACTTCACTATAATTTATATTAATATGAAGGTCTCATTTGTATCAAGCTTCTACAACAATTCAAATGATGTTCAAAGATTTTATAAAGAGCTCAAAAAGCAAATAGATGAATTAGGCATTGAATACGAGATAATTTTAATTGATGATGGTTCTGATGACACTACATCCATCGAACTAGCTAATCTTGTTGAGCTTGATCAAAAAGTATTAGCTTTTCAAAATATTCAAAACTATGGCGAACAGAAATCTTATACTTACGCAATGTCTCATGCAACATTAGAATATGTTTTTATTGTTGAATCTGATTTAGATATTGATACTGCCAATATATCTAAATTTATAAATCATATGAAAGAAAACCCTGAGAATGATATGGTTTATGCAACGATTAATAAAACTTTTGTTCAACAAATATCTTTATCAAGTTTATTTTTTGCTTTATTTAATAAAATTTCTAACCTGAAACTTCCACAGAATGCTGCATGGTTCAGGATTATTAATGCTAAATTAATTCAAAACCTGGATGATTTTAAAGAATACGAGTTTCATCTGGCAGGAACATTAAGCTTGTTAAGCAAAAAGGAAGATACAATTATTGTGAAAAAGAATAAAAGCAAAAGCAAATATAGCATCTTTAGTAAATATTTATTAGCGGTCAATACTTTTATTAATTTTACATCAAAGCCCTTGGAAGCTGTTCTTGGTTTTGGTTTTAGTTTTATAATTTTTAATTTAATATTTTTGACTTATCTGATTTTTTTTAAATTAAACTTTAACCCTCCACCTGGATGGGCAGGTATAATGTTTGGAATATTTTCAACTTTCACTGTATTACTAGTTATTTTGGGAGTTTTATCACTATATGTTTCAAAAATTTACAAAGAAGTAAGAAGGGTTCCAGCTATTATATCTAAAAAACTATAAGAACTCTTGGTTATTTTTTACTGTAACTTTTGAATAATCTTCTAAGTTTTTTGTAATTGACACACCAAGGCCTATAAAACATGAATTTCCAATACTTACTCCGTCAGCAATAGAAGAATTGATTCCAATAAAACTTTTATCTCCAATATGACAATTTCCAGATATAACCACATGTGAAGAAATAAAGCAATTGTTTTGTATTTTTGAATGATGGCCTATGTGATTTCCACTCCACAAAATACAATTATTACCTATTTCAGAAAATGGCTGGATTGTATTATCTTCAAGTATGAGACAGTTTTCACCTATCTTATCAGTAAGTACATTTGCATTTTCACTAATATAAGAAGCAAAATTGAATCCTTTATTTTTAAAATATTTATATTTGTCTTCTCTATTTTTGTTTAATTCCGAATACCCAATAGCCACAAAAATATCAAAATCATTTTGGAAATCATTATTCACTATGTTTTCAGTAGAGTATATAGGCTTGTTTTGAAAGGTGTCTTGTTTTATGTATTCTTCATCTGCAATAAAGCCACTAACTTCATAATCTGAATGTTTATTAAAATAATATTCTGCGATTTCACCCATTTGGCTAATTCCAAATATTAATAATTTCTTTTTTAACATAATAATTTTCTAGCTTCTTTACCACAGTTAAATAAACAATCTAAAATTGATAAGTTTGGTAAAAACTCATCGTTCCATAATTGATTGTATTCTGGATAGACGGGATAATCAAAAATATGTAAATTTATGTTTTCTTTCTCAAATTTCTCAAAATCAATATATTGCTTACCATATGGACCAGAGATATATTTTGTAGTATTCATATCTTTGCAAACTTCTATTAAATTTTCTGTTTGATCGCCATTTAATAGATATTTACTAGAGTTAAAAAATTTTGTTTCTAACTCAAGATAGTTAGATATTTTTATTATTAAGCTTTGGTTTAGTTTTGACAATAATTTTATCTTCTTATCTAATAGGATTTCAAATATTAAATCGTGTATTTCTTCAAAATATTTCGCATTTTTATAGTTATGAATTATAGATTTTAAATGGTTTTCACCCCAACTACTGTCTGCTATTTCTATATATTTGATTTTTTCTTGATAGTTACCTTTGGTTTTAACGGGCACAGTCAGTAAAAGCTTTCCTTCGGGAGTCTTTATATAATTTCTATTCCTCCAGTCTCTTTTTGTATATTGCATTTCATCATAAAACACAAAATTATCAACTAGAGAAATAATATTAAAATATCCTAACCAAGGAAGATAATTTGATTGTATGATTGCAGTTTTCATTTTGATTGTAATTATAACTAATTATTTTGCTATTATTTGTGGTAGATTTGAAGTTATCAATTTCTTATTCATATAAATTATATGATTTTTTTAGAAAAATAGATATTTTTTGAAAATTTTGTAAGGACACTTTTTTTAAAATATCTTGTGGGCGCTACAGGATTTGAACCTGTGACTTCTTCCTTGTAAGGGAAGCGCTCTGCCGGACTGAGCTAAGCGCCCTTAAACATATGCTAGGATAA
>MDTG01006564.1_pt1 | contig 20106 bp, 18 predicted proteins | sample 811421 | NCBI WGS metagenome assembly MDTG01 (sample SAMN05326645, study PRJNA326480) | marine metagenome | isolation source: seawater | place: Pacific Ocean: South East | collected 2011
CTGCAACAGATTCGTAAAAAATATCCATCAAAAATGTTTTTCCCCTTCCAACTCCACCGTAAATATATAATCCTTTAGGAACTTCTGGATTACGAATTAAAAGTTTATTTTTTTTCTCGGTAAATTTGTCCCACTCAATACTGAGTTGGTAAAGAAAACCTAAAACATTTTTTTGGCCTTTGTCACTAGAGTAACCGTTTTTTTTTATTTCTTCCTCATAACTCTCTAGAATAGTATGGTTATCGTAACCCAATTTTATAATGTCATCAGGTTAACGAGTCTTCAACGATGGAACATCCCGTTTTATTGAGCCAACAAAAGACTGTCTCGGACGACCAATCTTATATTCAGTATCCGTTATCATTTCTTTCCACTGCGAAATCCAACCAATTGTACGGGCCAAAGCAAAGATACAAGTAAACATTTCCTTAGGTACGCCCAAAGCCTTTAAGGTGATACCTGAATAAAAGTCAACATTAGGATATAGCTTTCTGTCCACAAAATATGTGTCCTCAAGAGCAATCTTTTCCAATGCAAGAGCTAACTTAAATAGAGGATCATTTTCTAGACCTAATTCCGCCAAAACCTGCCGACAGGTCTCTTGCATTATTTTAGCTCTGGGATCAAAATTTTTATAGACTCTATGACCGAATCCCATCAATCTGATTCCGGAGTCTTTATCTTTTACTTTTTGCATAAATTCACCAACCTTTTTTACACCCCCTTCTGCATGAATTTTCTCTAACATTTCGAGACAGGCTTGATTTGCCCCGCCATGAGCGGGACCCCACAGGCAAGCTATCCCGCTTGCAACTGCTGCATACGGACTGGTTCCGGATGAGCCACAAAGCCGTACAGTTGACGTAGAGGCATTTTGTTCATGGTCAGCATGTAAGATAAAAATTCTATCCAAAGCTCTCGTGAGAATCTTTTTTTCCTGGAATTCGCTTAAAGGAGTTCCGAACATCATTCGAAGAAAATTGCCAGTATAAGAGAGGTCTGAACGTGGAAACATAAAAGGTCTTCCTCTCGAGTAGGTATGGATCATGGCAATCAAGGTAGGCATTTTTGCTATAAGCCTGAGCAAGCTCAATTCGTGTTGCTCTTCAGAATTAACGTCTAAGCTATCAGGATAAAAGGCCGCCATCCCCCCAATCAACCCCGTCAAGACAGCCATAGGATGGGCATTTCTAGGGTAACCATTCATGAACTGTGCCATGGATTCATGCACAATTGAATATGATTTAACTAATTTTTCAAATTCCGCTTTTTGGGTTGCAGTTGGTAACTCACCATTTTGCAATAAAAAGCATACTTCTAAGAAATCACAATTTATTGCTAGTTGTTCTATAGGGTACCCACGATATAAAAGGACTCCCCTATCACCGTCGATATACGTGATGTTCGACTGACAAGACGCAGTTGATAAAAATCCCGGATCATACGTAAATTTTCCGGTAGCCCTGTAGAGATTGCGTATGTCAATAACATCGGGGCCTGCAGTTCCGCCCAAAATTGGCAACACGACGGGCTCACTTCCATCAGAGAAAGATATAGTAGCTTTCTTATCACCTACCACCATATGCCTCCTTTTCTACAGGTTACTAGTCAGCAAGATCTGAGTTTAGAAATTAAAGATTGCGTTTCAGGGGAACTAACTTCTTCACTTATCTCCTCTAAACCGAGTATTATATTAAGCAACTCGTTGTCGGTCTTCTTGAGGAGCTTTTCCAAAGCTAACCATTCACCCTCAGTCAAATCCTTATCATGCTTTGAAAAAAACCGTGTCAGAATTATATCATTTTCAAGGAGACCACGGCGAGCCCTCCAGGTAATTTTTTTTTTTCATCAAACGTTTCTTTTAACCATTATCTCTTTAATCTTACCAATCGCTTTTGTAGGGTTCAGCCCTTTGGGGCAAACATCCACGCAATTCATAATCGTGTGACACCTAAATAAGCGATATGGGTCCTCTAAATTATCTAACCTTTCCAGAGTACTCTCATCCCTACTATCGGCAATAAATCGATAAGCCTGTAATAGCCCGGCTGGACCGACAAATTTGTCAGGGTTCCACCAAAAAGAAGGGCAACTCGTAGAGCAGCACGCACAAAGGATACACTCATATAGCCCATCTAATTTTTCTCGCTCCTGCGGACTCTGTTTCCGTTCCTTTTCAGGAGGTTTAGAGGCGTTCTGTAAATATGGTTTTATGGATTCGTATTGCTTAAAAAATTGAGTCATATCCACTATCAAATCTCTTATTACCGGAAGCCCTGGCAACGGTTTGAGAACAATCGGTTCCCTTAATTCGTTGAGATTTGTAATGCACGCCAGCCCATTTTTACCATTGATGTTCATAGCATCCGAGCCACACACGCCCTCCCTGCAAGATTTTCTTATTGCCACAGAGTCGTCGACTGTGCCCTTGATTTTCAATAAAGCATCTAACAACATGCGATCTGTCTCTTGAAGCTTAACCGTTAAATCTTGCATGTAAGGCTTTTCGTCTTTATCGGGATCATATCTAAATATCGAAAATTTAGCCTCTCTTACTGCAGTCATATGAACTCTCTCCTAAAATGTTCTTTTCTTCGGTACAAACGATTCAACCGATGAAGGCTTCAGTATCACAGGCTTATAGTCAAGTCTGTTTTCTTCCGAAAACCATAACGTATGCTTCATCCATTCTTTATCGTCCCTGTCCGCGTAATTATCGTGCGAATGGGCACCTCTACTCTCCTTCCTGGCCTCTGCAGAAATAATCGTTGCTTTTGCAACTTCAATCATATTAAAAACTTCCATCGCTTCAATTCTGGCTGTGTTGAACACGGAAGATTTGTCTTCAATGCAAAGGTTATCCATGGATCCATCAATTTCTAAAATCTTTTCGACCCCTTTTTTTAGAAGATCTTCATTTCTAAAAACGCCGCAATATTTCTGCGTAGTCTCTCTTATATGATTACCAGTTTCCAAAACTTGTTCTCCAGAACTATTGCTATCCAATCGTTTAAGCCGGGCAATAGTTCTGTCCGCACCATCTGACGGAACTCTTTTATGTCCTTCGGTCGAGATTTTTTTACTTACTAAATATCTACCTGTTGCACGCCCAAAAACGATCAAATCTAAAAGAGAATTAGTACCTAATCGGTTTGCCCCGTGAACAGAGACACATGCACATTCCCCGATAGCATAAAGGCCCTCGACAACCGAGTGACTACCTTGCATTCCGTTGTTAGAATCTGGTACGACAACTTGTCCGTTAACGTCGGTTGGAATCCCTCCCATTTGATAATGAATTGTGGGTACCACAGGTATGGGATCTTTGATAGGATCAACGTTTGCGAATTTAATCGCAATTTCGCGTATTGAAGGCAACTTCTTCAAAATCTTTTCTTCGCCTAGGTGATCTAGCTTCAACAAAACATGGTCCTTTGCTTCCCCGCAACCTCTCCCTTCGTTGATCTCTTGCCCCATAGACCTCGACACAAAATCTCGTGGCGCAAGATCTTTAAGGGTCGGAGCGTATCTTTCCATGAATCTTTCACCGTCGCTGTTTAACAGGACTCCCCCCTCTCCTCTCACACCTTCAGTAATTAGTACTCCCGCCCCGGCAACGCCGGTTGGGTGAAATTGCCAAAATTCCATATCTTGTAGCGGTATACCAGCCCTTGCAGCCATTCCTGCCCCATCCCCGGTGTTTATAAAAGCATTTGTAGATGCAGCCCAAATTCTTCCTGCACCACCGGTCGCTAAAACAGTGGCCTTGCTCTCAAAAAACATCAGCTCTCCCGTTTCCATTTCCAAAGCTACAACTCCAACGCAGTCACCATCTTCATTTCTAACCAAATCCAACGCCATCCACTCTATGAAAAACTGGGTCTTCGCCTCTACATTTTTTTGGTAAAGAGTATGCAATAGAGCGTGACCTGTTCGATCGGCAGCTGCGCATGCCCTCTGAACTGGTTTTTCTCCCAAGTTAGCCGTATGACCTCCGAAAGGTCTTTGGTAGATGGTCCCGTCTTCATTTCGATCAAAGGGCATTCCAAAATGCTCAAGCTCGTAAACAGCACTAGTAGCTTCCCGACACATAAACTCAATGGCATCCTGATCGCCTAAATAATCTGAACCCTTCACAGTATCAAACATATGCCAATACCAATTATCTTCACTCATATTTCCCAAAGATGCACCGATTCCACCCTGAGCCGCTACAGTATGAGAGCGCGTTGGAAAAACCTTTGACAGAACTGCTACGTTTGCGTCTGATTGAGCCAATTGCAATGAGCACCGCATTCCTGCTCCGCCAGCACCAACTATTACAGAATCAAACCGTCGCCTCGGCATCCCAGATATTTTGTGTGAAAGTATGACAGCCATTTAACAAAAATCCCTCAATATCAAATTCTAAGTAGGATAGTAACAATCCAAATCCCACAACCTAATAACCAAATAATAGAGAAAACCTGCAACCCTATTTTTACACCTACCGGCTTGATATAATCCATCCAAATTTCTCTAATACCCACCCATGCGTGATATATCAAGGAAACTGACGCCGCAATTGTGAACAGCTTCATCCAAACCGGGCCGAATAAGCTTTTCCAGCTATCAAACCCCTGCAAGTCAACAAAAGGGATGATTGCCACAAATATCACAGTATATAGAACCAAAATTACCGCGGTGATTCTTTGTAGAATCCAATCACCTAAACCATTGTGGGCAATAACGCCCCCGTTTACTAAGCCCCCTCGTCGCTCATTCATCCAAAAAAACCTAAAAAATTCTTGTTGCAACCATGTAAATTACGGCAGAAGTGGTGGTTAGAGCGCTGGCAATCACAATAATTCCCCACTTATTCGTATCGCCCTTCCCTAACCCAATGTGGAAGTCACATATGAGATGCCTTATACCTGCAAAAAAGTGATGTATGTAGGCCCAGCAAACACCTATTAAAATGAGAAGCACCACAGGGCTCTTAATCATCTCCAACGTTTTTTCGAAGCTCTGCTGGGAATTGACACTCTCGCCAAACAAATAAATTAAAAAGGGAAGTATTAGAAAAAGGCCCGCCCCACTCACACGATGTAGTATCGACATTATGCCCGCCGCGGGCAACCTGTAAGTTAAAATTTGGTCTACTCTAATGTTTCGGAATTTTTTTCTACCCATGTTCCCAAAAATTGTTTACTATTTTATAAATTTAAATAACTGCTTATTGTTTCATTACTTTTCCTGCAAGTAAACCTCAAAAACTCGGCAATTTAGGAGTAGAGTTTGTCAAAATTGGAAAAAAAAGTTGTAAAAGTTGCCGTTACAGGCGCCAGCGGCCACATCGGCTATGGTATTGTGTTTCGTATCTTAAATGGCGATGTGTTTGGAAAAGAAACTAAGATTGATCTACAACTAATTGATATTAATGTAGAAAAAGTCCAAAAAGCTCTCCATGGAGTTGGTTTGGAGATTGAGGATTGTGCCTTTCCTCTATTGCATAACTTATCATTGCATTCCGACGTATATTCGGGTTTTCGTGATGTCGAATACTGTTTTCTCATAGGAGCAAAGCCAAGAGGCCCAGGAATGGAACGCAAGGATCTTTTATTGGAAAATGGGCAAATATTTAAAATACAAGGGTCCGCTCTTAATGATAAGGCTTCTAGGACAGTTAAAACGCTTGTTGTTGGTAACCCGGCTAACACTAACGCATATATAGCCATGATGGCTGCTCCAGATCTTCCCAAAACAAACTTTTCCGCGATGATGCGTCTTGATCACAATCGTGCGTTAAATCAATTAGCGTATAAATTAAATAAAAATGTAAGCAGACTCTCAAATATTTGTGTTTGGGGAAACCATTCTCCCACTATGGTTGTAGATATTTCTAACGGGCTATTAGACGAGGAGGAAAAATTAAATCATCTTGTTGATGATGGTTGGGTAAAGAGTTATTTACAGCCAACAGTGGCAAAAAGAGGGGCAGAAATTATTGATCAACGAGGTTTGTCCTCAGCGGCTAGCGCTGCTAGTGCCGCTATTGATCACATGCGGGATTGGGTTAAGGGAACAAAATGGACTACTATGGGCGTCCCTTCATTGGGTGATTATGGTATTCCAGAAAATATAATCTCAGGTTTTCCAGTCACCTGTGACAACACAAATTATTCCATTATTGAAAATTTAACGATAGATAGAGATATACGAACAAAAATTAATTTGTCCGTCGCAGAACTTAAAAATGAACAGGAGAATGTTGAAGAATTGCTGAAATGAAAATTAATTTGGAGATGAACTTATCACTCAGTGTTCTTGACCTAAATACTGAAAAAAAAGAGGTAACATGCGTGAAATACTTCTTTTAAAAAACTAAAAAGAAAAAAAAATTCGTGGAACATAGTTTTATAAAGGAAATTTTGATGAAACAATCACCATCCTCGAAAAGAGGTAGAGGTATCCGGAGTGCAGAGACCCTTAGCCGGTTGGCGGAAGGGCTGTCTGCGTCAGGAAGTCGTGCAGAAGACGAGTATTGGAATATCAAATTGGAAGCCGAAATAAAAAAAGTTATTTTAGAGAAAGATGAAATTTCATTAAACGTAGCTTTGGATAAACTATCCGAAAAAGAGACTCGAGCGCATGAAGAGCTGGCCGACGCAATTGAGGGATGTATAGAATTTGAAAGAATTTTCCTGGAAAACAATTCATTTGACTCGTTGTTGATTACTGCTCCAGTTCTCGCATGGTCTACGTTAGGGCTCAGTAACTTCAATATCTCTAAAAAATACCTTGAGGATATTTCCGCTTTGCTTAGGAAGCACATATTCAACCCAGATGCTCAGATTTCATTGGTTAATTATTTGTACTCTCCCGACCAGCTTCCCGAATCGTTCATTGAGACAAAACAATTAAAGAAGACTATAACCCATTGCCTAATGAAAAATAGTCATCTATTACTTAATGAAAAGGAAATTAAAGAGACCTCCACGTTTTTGGCTGATCAGAGACATCTACTCGGTGTGGTAGCTGTGAAGACAGGAGACCATATATTTCAGTGGCAAGACAACTTTATGCGACCCGAAGATATTGAGGCGTCGTGGAAAAAAGTTAGCAGAGAAATGTTTTCGAAAATTATGCCACAGTGTGCAAGAGAGGCGATTTTACCACGGGCGTACTATGTTGCTTGTAGAGATGCTGATAGACAATTACGCAAATTTTCGATCCAGGCATCAGTTTCTTACCTAGCATCCTCATTATCAATAACCAATGAGTCTCTGCTTGTTGTTATTGGCGGATGTTATGACCGACATTTGGAGGAGTATCGCATAAGTTTTTGCGACAAAAGGAGCTTTGAGGTTTATCACGGTATAGTATGGCCACTGTTAGGACCTGAAGACGAACTAAGCGAGCTGATTGAAATCATTGAGGCATACCTGAAGTCTTGCGGTATTGCTGAGGTTAAATCTCTAAGTCAACGGCTTCCCTTAGAATTTTGTGAAGAATGCGGCTCACCTCTCTATCCAAACATTGAAGGGGAGATGGTTCACATAGAGCAACCGGAAAACGATAGCCCTCAACATCAACACATTCACTAGTAACTAAAAGGTTGAACTAACACCTATTGTAAATTGTTGAGGAATAGTATTGTATCCATAAGCTAGCTGATAATTTTTATTGGCTAAATTTTGAACTGTGCCAAATATATTTAACCCCCTACGAATTTTATATTTCAACGAGCCGTTTATAATAAAGTATTTACTGAGCATCTGAGAGCTATAGTCACTATCTTTTCGTGCCGAAGAACTGGTACCTCTAATAGAAAAATCAAATTTGTCTCCGTTAACGGTAAAACCAAAAGAGCCGAAAAAATTTGCCCTTCTGGCACTCTGGATTAAACTAGAAGGATTCAAGCCATCGGGTGATTGTGGATTTTGAAAAGTTAGTGATATATCAAAAATTTTTTTTTCGGTAACATTTTTTAATGAAATCTCATATCCAGAATTTTGGAATCGGGAGAGATTTTTCGCCTTATATCCATCTAAAGGATCATAGGTAATTGGATTGCTGGTTTTGGTATCAAAATAAGTAAGCCTAAAAATTAATGAATTCCTTAAAAACGTATAACCGGCCTCAAATTGTTTATGCTTCTCGGGTAAAACTCCTGCGTTAGTAGACAAGGCATATGTATTTGGGGAAATAAATCCTGTTGAATGATTAAAATACAAACTGTGGCGAGGAGCAAACAAATAGCCAATACCGGTTAGGTACGTAACCCGAGATTTAAACCGATTTGTATTGTCACTCCGTAGATTTACCTGTAACGAAAATGGACCACGATCGCCTACGAATGCGACAAAAGCAGACTTGAAATCTCGTCTTTTTACCCCCGACGATGACGGATTTCGGCTTATTGATCTCTGTTCAAGACCAAATAAAAAGTTATCGTCGTTACTAAGTCTGATGTCATTTTGCACCGCTATCTTATCTTCTTTTGTCTCAAAAAACTGTCCATAACTATATCGTAATTTAATCTTTGAGTTGTCGTACGTTACTTTGACATTATTATCGCTAGTCAAGTCGAAATCATATGTAAAATTAAGTTGTTCCTGATCTGAGTGTTGTTTTGGATTTCTCCCGAAAAATGAATTGTCAAAATAAGCCTCGGAATCAGTTCGAAAGTATGTCAAGCTTGCGAAGCTGTTTCTTAACTGTTTGGATAAATTTAAATTTATCGTTTTATTTTTGTATTTATCGTTGTCAAAATCGGTATCATCAGACGAAAATGTTTCAGCAGGATTTGTAGATGAAAAACCATCCGTTTGTAAGACATTTCCAGACACAAGAGCAAGTAGTGAGTCGTCGAGTGCTGACTCTATGGTAAAACTTAAGTTTTTAATCCCATAATTTCCAGACTCTACTCGTATTGATTTATTATCTCTTTGGCTCTGATCTTGATTAACTTCTTTAGTAATGATTTTTATAACACCACCAATCGCTCCTTCTCCGTAAACTGAAGACATATTTCCCGGGATAACCTCTATTTTTTCAACTAAATCTAATGGTATGTTTTCCGCAAGAGACGACTGAGTCAGTTCATCCCTTAGTCGTACACCGTTTAATAACACCAAGACATTACGACTTTCCGAACCTCGGAGAAAGAAAGATGTCACACCTCCCAGACCGCCATTTCGCCCCACTTCAACTGACGATCGACCTTGTAAAAAATCAGCCAAGGACTTTAAACCTGAATTTTCAATCTCCTTTTTGTTAAAGATCGAGATATTTGAAAATGTTTCCGATAATCTTTGGTTTAAACCAGAGCCACTAACCGTTATGGGATCAAGTGGTGTGCCTCGATCATCGGTTGTATTTTGTGAATTTGCCACACTAAGATTGATACCGAAAATGACAGCCAATGATGACCAAATAAAACGTGGATAAACTCGCATATTTCCTTTTCCCGGCCCAACCCCCAGGGCTTTAAAGTTTACAAAACGGCCGGTATCCAGGCTTCGAAGATCGATTTAACAAAATCGTAAGAAACTCAACCTTCCCAAAATTAATTTCAGTGGATAATGAGTTCTAGCTTCGCTACTGTTTTGGGGAAAGCATTGGAATTTGACCAATTTCCCGTTTAACTATAGAAGCACCGTTTCTGACAAGAAAAGTGTACATAAAGATTGACAGATTGACAACAGGGTATCGTAAAAATTTTCTTACGCACTAAACCTTTCCAGCGACGGGTTACTTTTGACTTAGAGTATTTTCTATTTCTTCATTACTTGTGCCAGCTAAGAAATTGATCAGCCAATAAATAATAAACACCAGCTTTGATGGCTAAATTAAAATTCGGAATAAAAAATTTTCTGGCAAGAACAAATAGGTATCATGTCTAAACTTTGCATCAGATTAAGGGTCTGCTATGGTATTGAAATAGTAAACTTACTCATTATGTTGTACTTTTCTTAACTTTTTTTATATGTTTTTATTTTTATTAACATCCTTTTGTGTTTTTGGAGTTGTGACAGCATATCTCTTTAGAGTTTGGCATGGAGCGAATAGTTTTGCCCTGGTTTTTGCTGTGACAGTTTCAGCAGTAATGTACTCATTTGTCGGCACGCCTGAAGAAAATGCAATGGATTTAAAATTTTCGGCAAAAAACAGCGTACTCGCTGAGGCATTAATAGGAAATAAGCTAAATCCTGGTCAAGAAAGTGATTTGGACGGCCTTAATGCGCTCACAGAGTCTCTCAAAAAAAAATTGGATGCGAACGGAGATGATATTAACGGTTGGGTCTTATTAGCAAGGTCTTACATGCAATTACGAAATTTCAAAAAAGCTTCAGAGGCCTACGAGAGCGCTCTTAAAATCTTACCTGGACAGACAGATTTGATGATTGATTTTGCAGATTCTCTGGCTATGATAGATGGTGGAGATTTAAGTGGGAGACCGATGGAACTTATTTCGCAGGTATTAAAAAAAGAGCCAACCCATCAAAAGGCCCTAGCTTTAGCCGCTACTAATGCTATGAATAATAAACAAATAAAAACTGCCGTGCGTTATTGGGAAAGGTTAAAGGACACGCTCCCAGGAGATTCTGAGGATTCAAGCCGAATTTCCAATTTAATTATTGCTCTACAAGGTGGCTCAGGTTCGTTGCCCGAAACTGAGCTTTCTAAATCATCAGTTGAACGAGAATTATCCGGCAAACTTATCATTGACAGCGAACTATTTTCTTATGTAAAAAAATCGTTAACTACTGACTCCGCAATTTTTTTGATTGTAAAAGAAAAAAATGGTATCCCAATGCCAATTGCTGTGAGAAAAATTTCATACAGCGACTTCAATACATCTTTCGTGGAAAATAAATCTTTGACCTTTGAGGTCTCTGATCGACATAGTTTGCGCTCTGGAAAAAAACTTAGCGATTTTTTTGAAGTTTTAGTGTCAGCAAGACTCTCCCTCTCTGGTGAACCGAAACCGGATGTTAATGATCTAAAAACAAATGTATCTCTAGTCAAAAATGGAGACGATTCTATTAAACTTCGGTTTCTTAAGAATGATGATAATTAATGCTTACAGCAAAAAATTTAACTGTTCAGCGTGGAAAAAAAATTTTATTAAAAGAGTTTAATCTAACTATTAAGCCGGGAGAAATTCTTGAAATCACTGGTGCTAATGGAGTTGGCAAGACAAGCCTTTTAAGGACCATTTCGTCAATCACGCCGCCGGCTAACGGCGAAATTTTGATTGATGCTCTCTGTACTGCATATATTCCCACCAACGGAGGGTATCGTCATGAGCTTACTGCTATGCAAATACTTAGTGATTTTCTGGACGATTGTGATTCAACTATTTTAACAAGAATTGATAAATTTGGACTCCAGGAAATTAAGCATAAACCCCTTTTATCTTTATCTGATGGTCAAAAGAAAAGAGTAATGCTAGCAACGATTGAGGTTAAAGAAAAATCATTACTCATCATCGACGAGCCTTTTAATGCTCTTGACAAACAGGGATTACGTTTATTGTTAGATTTGTTTTTGAATATATGTTCAAAGGGCGGTATAGTCATCATCGCTACACATTTACCGTTAAAAACTATCTTTGAAAACACCAGAGATACAACTGAATTTGATAGTCTTAAAATTAAATCGCTTGAAATTACCCCCATGGAACCAAAAGGGTGGAAGTTTTTCAATGGTGCTAAATACATTACTGCACAGGGGCCAATAAAAGTGGATCAAAAAAATGCTAGTAATTTTCATAACGAATTCGCAAGAAATCTAATGCGCGAGTTTCAACTTGTAAAATTCCAATTTTCAGATGTTAGTTGGCCAGCCATTTTATTTTTAATGATTATCTCTGTCATCCCGATAGGCGCAACAGCGGATAGTAAATCGTTTATGAATATTGCGAGCGGAATTTTTTGGGTTGCTACATTGCTGGTAATGATTTCTGCATCAAATCGATTGCTCCAACCAGAGTTCAATCAAGGAGTGATTGAACAACTTATAGTAAAAAAACGATCACTTAGTATTTATTGTTTCACAAAGGCGATGATCCACTGGGTGCTAGTTGGACTGCCACTATCCTTGCTTTCATTACCTTTGTCTATGCTCTATGGTTTACCCGGATTTGCTGGATTAGAATTGGCTAAAAGTCTTGCCATAGGCAGTTTATTCATTTCCGGCATTCTTATTTTTTTTTCTGCGCTCGGCCTTATGGCTAGGCAAGCACAAACGGTTATTTCCTTACTGTCTTTACCTATACTAATTCCACTGATGATATTTGGTTCTGCTATAGTGGGAAGTACGTTGGATGGAGCTTCAGTTAGAAATTTATATATGTTACTGACCAGTATGTCATTATTTTGCATACTGACGGTACCTTTCATCTGCGAAAAGTTGATTGTTCTTGCCACGGAATAACGAAATGTTACAGAAACTAATTAGCCTATCGTCCCCACCAGTCTTTTATGCGTTCGCTACTGGTCTAATAATTCGCATCGCGATAGCCGGAATTCTGTTTTTAATAGGTGGAATTTGTTACTCGCTGTTTTTTACTCCCGTGGACGCTCAGCAAGGCGAAGTTTATCGAGTGCTATACGTTCACGTTCCTGCTGCCTGGTTATCTATGTTTATCTATGTAATAGCGTGTGTATACGCAGGCATTTATTGGATTTGGCGCACAGATGTTTCAGCGGTCATGTTGCGTGCTTCGCTACCAACAGGGGCTTGGATGACAACTTTGGCATTAGTCACTGGCTCGTTGTGGGGCAAACCGACATGGGGGACATATTGGGTTTGGGATGCTAGACTCACCACAGAATTAATCCTTCTGTTTATATATTTGGGGCTTATAGCAGTAGGAAAAATGGTTGACGATAGTTCAAAAACGGATAGAGCATTATCCCTTATTACCTTGTTTGGATTTATTAACATTCCATTAATTTATTTTTCTGTAGTTTTTTGGAACACGTTGCATCAAGGATTTTCTCTCGGTGCGACTCAGGCAGAAATGGCTTCGGAGATCAAAATCGGCCTTGCGGTATGTACCGTTGGAGTTTGGCTAGTGTGCTCGTCAACCATTTTAGTCCGCGCGAAAGCTTTGCTTCTTGAGCGAGAGTATAACTCTCAGTGGGTACGGACGGCAATTTAGTGTGTAAAAAATGGACCATTGGACAATAATTTTAATTTGCTTTACCCTCACCCTCGTTATACTTTTCTTGGATTTTTTTCTGGAACTCATAAATCTGAATAAAAAGGAACAAATCTTAAAAAAAAATCTCCAAATTAAGGATGACACTTCGGTATGAAAATTAAGGATGACACTTCGGTATGAGTTAAGGATATGCTTTTTAATGAAAACAGAGTAAAAAGGGTTCTTTGGGCGCTTTTGGTGATTATTTCCGGAGGCCTTATAATATTCGCAGCTTTAAAGACTTTCGAAGAAAATCTCGTTTTCTTTTATACTCCTTCTCAAATTTTAAATGGCGAAGCGCCCAACAACAGACCAATTCGTATAGGGGGCATGGTCGAACTTGACTCAATAAACAGAAGCGAGCACTCACTGGCTGTCGAATTTAATGTGGTTGATGACAAGAATGCCCTCATAAAAGTTCAATACAGTGGAGTTGTTCCAGATCTGTTTAAAGAGGGAAAGGGAGTTGTAGCTCAAGGAAGATATGTTGACGGGGTCTTTCAGTCGACCGAAATTTTAGCAAAACACGATGAAAATTATATGCCGCCTAACCTTTCTATAGAAACTAAGTAGAAATAGTATGTTTGCCGAAATTGCCCAACTCCTTTTATGTCTAAGCCTCTCACTGAGCTTATATTTTGGTGTCAGAGGGATTGCTGTATCCTACACCAACGACTTTCGAAAAGCTTCAGATCGCATGGCGAAAAGTCTGGCTATTTCAAGCAACGTTATAACCCTGTTGGTATTATCGTGTTTCTTATTGCTTATGCAGCTATTTCTAGTTAGCGATTTTTCAGTGATTTTAGTGGCTAGCCACTCAAACGCTCTTCTACCATTCAAGTATAAAATCGCGGCAACTTGGGGCTCTCACGAAGGTTCATTTTTGCTCTGGATTCTCATGTTAGCATGCTGGAACACGGCGGTAACGCTGTTTTCGGGGATTAAAGATAGTCTCTTTTATGTGCGCACAACCTCCATAATGCTTATTTTGATTGCTATTTTCCTCTTGTATCTAATTTTTGCCTCAAATCCGTTTACGAGAATTTTTCCAGCTCCATTGACTGGGCAAGATCTCAACCCTCTTCTCCAGGACCCCTTCATGGTCATTCATCCACCGATGCTTTATATGGGTTATGTGGGTTTCGCCGTTTGTTTTTCAATGGCTGTAGCCGCCCTAACCACAGGAGAAGTGAACTCAAACTGGGCGAAATTTTCAAGACCATGGGCTAATGCTGCATGGGCATTTTTAACACTCGGAATTTTATTAGGTAGTTGGTGGGCTTACCGGGAGTTAGGCTGGGGTGGTTGGTGGTTTTGGGACCCGGTAGAGAACGCATCCTTGATGCCGTGGTTTGCGGGCGCCGCTCTCGTGCACTCTTTGGCGGTTACTGATAAAAGAAATGCTATGAAAAGCTGGACTGTACTGTTGTCAATCATCGCGTTTGGTTTTTCCTTGCTCGGTACATTCCTAGTACGTTCGGGCGTATTGACCTCAGTACATTCTTTCGCAAGTGACCCAACCCGGGGGATTTTCATCCTGATTATGACTGCCTGTATTATTGGGGTTGCATTAGTACTGTACGCACTGCGAGCGGATAAATTTAAACAGGGAGAAAAGTTCTCACCTATTTCTAAGGAAAGCCTGTTACTAGTAAACAACGTGATTATGACAGCAGCTTTATCTGTTGTAATGATCGGAACCCTCTATCCGTTAATCGCTGAAGTACTGACTGGGAGAAAGATGTCTGTGGGGCCACCGTATTTTAATTCGGTTATTGCCCCTATACTTGTCCCAGCAATTTTCCTAATGAGTTTGGCTCCGTGGATTTTATGGAAAGATTCAAAAGTACTGCCCGCGCTAAAGAATGTCACTATCCCGGCCGTTATTGGGGCTATAACAGGGATCGGGTTCCTATTTATTTATGAAAAAACTACGGTTCCCACGGCTTTTGGAATAATATTTTCGATTTGTTTGTTGCTAGGTACTATTTACTCAGCAGTTTTTAGATTCAATCAGCTACGGGTAACTTTTATTAAAGGAAATGAAAAAAGGAGCAAAATTTCGCCTTTTAGGGTTGCTAGTAAACTCGGTGCGTCTTACTGGGGAATGTTTACGGGTCATTGCGGTTTAGCAATTTTTGCTCTTGGAGTAACGTTCGTTACGTCTTTTCAAATCGAAAAGGATATAGTTTTAAAGCCATCTGAAACTTATGAATTAGGAGACTACTCTGTAAAATTCCTGGGAGTACGTCCGACTTCTGGGGTAAATTTCTCTGGTATCGAGGGCATTTTTGAATTAAGAAGAGCAGAAGATAGTAATGTTACTATGCTATACCCGCAGAAACGACAGTATTTACGGTCAGACGATCCAATGACTGAGGCGGCTGTGAAATACGGGATTTTGGGCGATTTTTATCTTTCTATTGGAGAACCTACGGACCAGAAAAAAATAGCGCAAACATCTTGGACGATTAGAGCTAGCTATAAGCCCTTAATGATATGGGTCTGGCTGGGTTGCCTGTTAATGGCAATTGGCAGTTTCGTGGCAATAATTGGAAAAAGACATTCGTTAGCTTTCCCAAAAAAAACTAGGCAAACTAGGCAAACAAGGCTAAATACTGACTATATCAATAAAGAAAATCAGAGGTCGACAGACGTTACATGAAATATTTCAAAATTTGGCTACCGATTGGATTTCTGATTGCATTAATTGTTTTATTTATATTCGGATTACAGAATGACCCCACACGGATACCATCTGTGTTAATAGGCAAACCTGCCCCAAACATCTCGCTGAATAGGTTGGAAAAGGACGGCACCGTCAGTAGAACAAAATTTAATAGTGACTCATTCAATGGTAAAGTTTGGTTGCTTAATGTTTTTGCTTCCTGGTGTGTTACTTGCCAACTTGAACATAAGCATCTTATGGAAATTACAAAAACAAATCCTAATATAATTCTTGTTGGATTGGCCTACAAAGACGACCCCTCTGCAACAGCGCGTTGGTTGCAGAAATTTGGGAACCCCTACTCATTAGTGTTAGTCGATCGCGAGGGGTTGACCGGGATTGATTTGGGAGTCTACGGTGTTCCAGAAACGTTTGTTATTAACAACGACGGTAAAGTAGTGTATAAAAATATTGGGGCAATAGACGGAAATTTCTACAAGGATCAGGCAAAGCCATTTTTGACGAAAAATAGGTAAAATCGATAGAAAGTGACAGAGAGGTATTAACAATCGATACATTAGCAAAAAACAAAATGCAGCCGGAGTTTTTAGCCAATGTGGTTAATGAGGAACGTTTTCAGAGTTTAACAAACGAATTAAGGTGCTTAGTTTGTCAAAACCAAACCATTGCTGAATCAAATGCAGACTTAGCTGTGGACTTAAAAAACCTTGTTGCTAAGCAAATTTCTGAGGGAAAAACTGATAAAGAAATACTCCAATATATGGAGGATCGTTATGGAGAGTTTGTATTGTATAATCCTCCGGTAACCATTGAAAATTCGATTCTATGGTTAGGTCCTTTTATCGTACTCGTGATTGCTGTGTTTTTTTTGTTTGGCTCTCTTAAACGTCAGAGCAACTCAAAAGATTAGACCTAGCGCTTATTAAAGGGATATCCTTTTATCCGAAGGTCGTTATGCATATAAAGCTCCAACAAGAGCGCTTCGAACACAGGTTTGACAATTCCCGAGCTCGAGCCCAGCAATTTCCGCAATGCTTCAGCCGAAATTTTTACACAAATTACTTGGCCCTTTGCTTTTGCAGAAACTGCGCGTACTCCCCCGTCTAAGATCGCTTGCTCTCCAAACGACGCACCGGGGGACAAAATAGCAATTTGTTTATTCGAATCCGGGTCAAAAAGTTCAATTTCTCCTGCTTTCAAAACAAAAAAATGTTCAGCAGGGTCCTTCTTTTCAAATAATAATTCGCCGTCTTTATATGATGTTTCAGCCATTCTTTCTAAGTCTACGCTATTTCATGTAATCTGGGATTTCAGTATTTTGTCCTAAGATTCTCTGAAGTGTCATCCGGCAAACGCCTTTTAATCCAGTGTTAGTCATTTGCAATTCCCTAATCGCATTTGTGATGGGAATTATCTTACAATTTACAAATTCTTTCACGGTATATGTATACCTCAAAGGTTCCTCAGCAAGCCCCTCTGCCAATCCAATCACTGAACCAGGCCCCAACACATAATCATGTTCCTCATCCTCACATTCTACTGTACCCAAGGTTATTGCATACGCAGATAACGGTACTTCCCCTTTTTTTAACATCGTTATACCTTTATCAAAAACTCCGATTTTTAGCTTTTCCGATGCCCAGACTTTAAAAAAAAGTCTCTCTTGACTGGACATTTTCTTTTTAGCAAAAAAATCTAATGTGCTTTTTAGCTTCGCGTCTGCGAGGCTTAGTTCTTTATAAAGTTCTCGGTTGATTTCAAATTTTGCCTGTGCCATGGTGTTTAGATAATATCAATTTGTTAAACTATAGTATTGTTACTATAGCTCAACTAACATGTGAGAGGCTAATGTTAAAAACCCGATTTTGGGGAGTGAGGGGCACCATAGCGTGCCCACATAGTAGCTATATGAAATATGGCGGAAACACTTCCTGCGTAACGGTAGACTGTGACGGGACATTGCTTATTTTTGATTCAGGCACAGGAATTCGCCCTCTAGGCAATAAATTAATGGAAAATCTAGGCGGGAAGATCAACATTTTTTTTTCACATGTTCATTGGGACCACATCAGCGGATTTCCTTTTTTCCAACCTGCCTATTCGCCCCACTTTGACCTAAAGTTATATTGTGGCAATCTGAAAATGCATGGTAGTTCCATTTTCGAGGTGTTATCTAAACAGATGGCAAATCCGACTTTTCCTGTTCCCATCGATATCCTTCAGGCGAAAATTCAGTATTACGATTTTAATGCTGGAGAGTCAATAAACCTTACAAACGACATAACCATTGACACGTGCCCATTAAACCACCCTATGGGAGCGACAGGTTATCGCGTAAATTTCAAGGGTAACTCGGTCTGTTACGTAACTGATACCGAGCATAAGAAAGATGGGCTCGACGACAACATATTGAGATTGGCAAGAGACTCTGATCTTTTGATCTATGACTCGACTTACACCGAAAACGAGTATCCTAATTTTGTCGGGTGGGGGCACTCTACCTGGCAAGAGGGTGTGCGCTTATCACAGGAAGCAGGAGTCAAATATTATGCTATTTTTCATCATGATCCAGCGCATGATGACGCTTTCATGGATAACGTTGAATACGAAGCGAAAAAGGAGTTTGCTCAGGCCTTTGTCGCGAAAGAAGGGGAAGAAATTATGGTTACGGAAATAGGCACTGAATTTAGGACTTTTGATGACAAACTCTAAGATCAGTTAAAAAAACATTGCAAAAATATATACTTAGGATGTTATCCTAATAATTTATCTGGATAATTATCATGTTTTTTTCTATTAATTTGGGGTTTTAAGTTTATTTAGAGAATAGAGGGTCTTACGAAAGTGTTTTTCTTTGTAATCTGCTTTGAATTTTAAAAATATAACGCGGTAGAATAGAGGGTAAGCTGGCGGGATTTGATTGACAACAAACTATGTCTCACAAGTGCAAGAAAAAAAGTGAACAAAACATTTAAAAAAATTTGGTGCTGTAAAAGAAAAACATTTGTACTGACTTACGAAGGGGTTGCTGCAAAAGGTAAAAGTAGTGGTTACGTAGCTCGCTGTTTCAAGAGCTCATTATCTGATCGTATTAAAGTAGTGTTGAATATCATCGCTGTAGTAATCCCATGCACCGCGGTTGCGGAGAACTTTGATCCAGCAGCTGTGGTATCTGGTAAGGCAAGTATTGTGATCAACAGTCAGCAAAATCAGGCGGTTATTAATCAGTCAACGGAGAAGGCGATAGTGAATTGGCACAGCTTTTCAGTACCTGATAATGGATCGGCAGTGTTTAACCAACCTGATAGCAAAAGTATAACCCTAAATCGAATCATCGGAAAACAAAAAACTCACATTGATGGTTCAATTCATGCGAATGGGCAGGTTTGGATACTCAATCCTAATGGCACCTTAGTTGGAAAACATGGCACAATCAACGCTCACGGGTTTATGGCAACTACACAGGCCATCAGCAACAAGGATTTTTTGATGGGAAACTATCAATTTGATCTAAAAAATGACAATAGTAGTGAGGTTGTGAACTTGGGGGAAATTTCTGTTGGGTCTGGGTACGCAATCTTAGCTGGAAAGAATGTTAACAATAGCGGTATTATCGTCGCGTCCGTAGGGAAAATAGTGCTGGGTTCTGGACAACGTTTTATTGTCGATATTATTGGTGATAATCTTTTAAGTTTTGAAATTACCGAAAGATTAAACAAACGAGACGGCAGTATATCCTCTTTGGGACGTTTGAAAGCCGCAAAAGGCCATATACTGCTGGCCGCCAATGATGCTGAAAAAATTATATCTGATGTTGTAAACGCCGGGGATACAGTTCAGGCAAACAGTGTAAAAATTGTTGGCGGCTCCGTAATTTTTACTCAAAAAACTAGCAATAATCATGGAGGACCAGAAGATTTTCAACCTCCTCTTGAGGATTTTCAACCTCCTCCTGAGAATGTGCAACGCCCGCCTGAGAATGTTCAGCCCTTAGTTGAGAGCCCAATCTTTTCACCGTCGGAAGAGGAAGAGGATGATGAAAATCGCGGACAATCTCCAAATGAAGATAAGGGAGATCAACCCCCGTTTGAAATCGTTCCAGACGGTCCGACAAGGCCTGTAAACCAATTTGAACTGAACGACTCTGTTCAAATAGCGTTCCCATCGGAAAGTGAAAACAACTTAGTTAGACCTAATGATCAATTTAATAATCAATTTGACC
>MDTG01123112.1_pt1 | contig 20106 bp, 20 predicted proteins | sample 811421 | NCBI WGS metagenome assembly MDTG01 (sample SAMN05326645, study PRJNA326480) | marine metagenome | isolation source: seawater | place: Pacific Ocean: South East | collected 2011
AGGCGCTTCCATGTAACTCAAAGTGAAATTAAAAATTGGATAAAAAATACTAAACTATTAAATAAAAATGGGATGGTTTTTAGTGCTGAATATTTTGAAAAATCTATAAAAGCAGTTCGTCAGGAATTAGAATTGTTTCATCAAAAGAATCCATATAAAAATTCATTAGCAAAAGAACGTATACATGTTAATTGTCAATTAAGTGTGAACTGGCTAACTTTTATTTTATCTTCCATGGAGGATGAGCTTATCTATATTGATGGAGGTTACGCTTTAAAAAGTCATTCTGTTAAGTTCTCAAAATCTGATGATTATTTAGTCCAAAAAATAGAAAAATTTTTAATACAAGCTGGATTTAATCTAACGAAGGCAATAGATTTAGATGAAAGTGATGAGAAAAAATCATTAGAACTTCTTCATGTTCTTAAAAATAATAGAAAAGTTTATGAAGTTGTTCAAGGTATGTGGATTCACGCATCAGTATGGGATAAATTAATTGATATAATTGCTCATTATTATTTAACTCATGATAAAATGAATATATCAGATTTTAAAACAATGACTAAAACTACTCGTAAAAATGCCATTCCTTTATTGGAATTACTTGATAAAATGAAGATCACTGAACGTGATGGAGATGCACGTATAAAAGGAGAAGCTTGTGCCTAAAGATAAAGGAACTCCTCTTATGCGTCAATATATGGAAGTCAAAAATAATTATAATGATGCCATTGTTCTTTTTCGTATGGGCGATTTTTATGAGACTTTTAATAATGATGCAAAAATCGTTGCTAAAACTTTAGGAATAGTATTAACTAAAAGATCTAATGGTGCAGCAGCAGATGTACCTCTAGCTGGATTCCCTTATCATTCATTAGATAATTATTTACATAAACTTGTAAATGCAGGACATCGTGTTGCAATTTGTGAACAGGTTGAAGATCCTAAGCTAGCAAAAGGAATAGTGAAAAGAGAAGTTATAGAAGTTGTTACGCCTGGAACTATTACAGCCGAGCAAGCACTCGATCAAAAATCAAATCAATATTTATGTTCAATTTATTTTGGAAAAAAAATATCAGGTTATGCTGTTCTTGATCAATCTACTGGTGAGTTTCATTTAGGTGAATGTTTACCAGAACGTTTGACAGAAGCTTTGAGAAAATTCACTCCTCGTGAAGTTTTAATTGCGGAGTCCTTTGTTTATTCTAATTCAGATTGGTATAATAATCTGAAACCTTTTATTACAAAAATAGATGACTGGATATTTAATTATGATCAAAGTTATAAAACACTTGTAAGTCACTTTTCCGTAAAGTCATTAAAAGGTTTTGGCTGTGAAGACTTAAATGAAGGTATTATAGCAGCTGGTGCTATCTTTTATCATGTTACTGAGTCACTCAGTGGTACTATTGATCATATTTCTAGAATTAATCCTATAGTTGACAAAGATGTTATGGGATTGGATGGTTTTACGGTAAGAAATTTAGAAATATTTAAATCTCTTGGAAGTCAAGGCACTCATGGAACTCTAATTGATATATTAGATAAGACAATTTCTGCAAGCGGTGGCAGAATGTTAAAACAATGGTTAAATCGTCCACTTACAAATAAAATTAGATTAAATAAGCGTTTTGATATTGTAGAATCATTTAATGAAGATTCTAAAGCTTTTGAGGAACTTAGAACTTCATTAAATCAAGTCTCAGATATAGAACGTATACTTGGAAGAATAAATAACAATAAGGTTTCACCCAAAGAAATAAATGGTCTTCGTTTTAGTATTCAGCAGATACCTAAAATCAAAAATATTTTTATTCAGTCATCGCAAAAAGCTTTAAAACTATTAAGTAAAGAATTTTCAAATATAAATACTATTCTAAGTGAGATTAATAAAGTTCTTGATGAAGATGCTCCATCACAAATTAAACAAGGTAAAGTGATTATTAACGGATTTGATAAAGAATTAGATGAATTACGTGAATTAAGTAAGGGGGGTAAGGATTGGATTTCTAGGCTTCAAGCAAGCGAAAGAGAAAAAACAGGTATTCCATCATTGAAAGTAGGTTATAATAAAGTTTTTGGATATTTTTTAGAAATTACTAAAACCCATAATGAAAAAATCCCTGAAGACTATATTAGGAAACAAACATTAGTTAATTCTGAAAGATATATCACCCCAGAGTTAAAGGAATATGAAGAAAAAATACTTTCTGCAGATGAAAAAATTGAAAAAATTGAGTCTAGAATATTTCATGAGCTTTGCCAGACTATTTTAAAAAAAGCAGATCTTTTACAAAAAAATGCATTAGTTCTTAGCCGTTGTGATGTCCTTTCAACATTTACTAAAGTTGCTAAGGATAATAAATACTCAAGACCAATTATAACAAATAATCAAAATCTTAAGATTAAAGATGGTCGCCATCCAGTGGTTGAAAAACTTTTGCCTCAAACTGAACGATTTATTCCTAATGATCTTTTTATAAAAATAAATAAAAATCAAATACATTTAATCACTGGTCCAAATATGGCTGGAAAATCTACTTATTTACGTCAAATTGGATTAATTGTATTAATGGCCCAAGTTGGTTCATTTGTTCCAGCTTCTACGCTAGAATTTGGTTTAGTAGATAAATTGTTTACAAGAGTTGGTGCTAGCGATAACCTAGCTGGAGGAGAAAGCACATTTCTTGTTGAAATGAATGAAGCAGCTAATATTTTAAATAATGCCACACAGAAAAGTTTGGTACTTTTAGATGAAATTGGTAGAGGTACTGCAACCTATGATGGATTATCACTGGCATGGTCGATTACTGAGTATTTACACAATACAAAAGCAATCGCTGCACGAACTTTATTTGCAACTCATTATCATGAATTGACAGATCTAGAGCATACTTTAGATCGAGTTGAAAATTATCATGTTGCTGTTAAAGAGTTTGGAGATAAGATAATTTTTTTAAGACAAATTATGCCTGGACCAGGTGATAAAAGTTATGGAATTCATGTCGCAAAAATGGCAGGATTGCCAAATACTGTAATTAAACGTGCTTCTGATATACTGAGTTATCACTTAACAAAGAATCCATCAGAGAAAAAAATGAATATAGAATCAGTTAATGAACAAATATCTTTATCTTTAGAAGAAGAATTATCAATAAAAAAAGAAATTAATTTGTTAGACCTTTATAATACTTCACCTTTAGAAATAATAAAAAAGTTAGAAGAGATAAAGAAAAATCATGATTTATAATATTAGTTTTATTTTATGAAACTTTATAATAATAGTATAAATAAAATATTATTATTTATTTTTTCATTATCTACTTTATCATCTCAAACATATTGGGTTAAATATGGCTGGGAAGTTTTTAAAAGTGCTGGTGATGCTAGAATATTATCATTGGGTGGATCTGCCGTAACAGATTATGGTACTTCTGTTTCTCCCTTATTTAATCCAGCTTCCTCTAATCGTGTAGGTATACATAATTTTAATTATACTCATCAAAATCGTCTTGCAGGGATGATTAATAGTGATTTAATTGGATTTCAAATTAAAAGTTATTCAAGGCCACTAAATTTAATTTTAATGCATGAAGGGATTGATCAAATTCCAGATACTCGAAATATTTTATTAGATTTTGGTTTTGATGGTGTTCCTGGGACTGGTGACATTGGTGAAAATAATGGTTTATTGGACGATGGTGAAAGGTTAGATGAAAATAAAATAAAATATTTTTCACAACGTCAAATTGGATTTCATTTAAGTACTGCATGGGAAAAAAAGAGTTTAACATATGGACTTGCAGTTAAAGGTTTAAATCACAACCTGGGTGAATATTCAGCTTTTGGTGTAGGGATAGATTTTGGATTATTAGCAGTTCCATGGAAAAATGGTCATATTGGCCTAACTGTAAAAGATATTTCAACAAGTTGGTTGGTTTGGGATAATGGTACAGTTGAACGTTTTAAGCCCACTGTAATTTCAGGAATTTCTCAAACTTTTAATTTAAAAAGTTTACCATTGACTTTAAATCTTATGGGAGATTTTATGTGGGATTTATCTGGAAAAAGCTTTGATGATGATTTAGAATTTGGAGATTATGGGGCGAAATTACTTTTAGGTGTTAATGTTATTTATAATCAAATGGTTTCAATTAGACTTGGACGAAATAATATAGGGGCTAATACGGCTGGAGTTGGTCTTAGTTGGAAAAATATTTCATTAGATTATGCTTTTCTAAATGAACCTGCTGAATCAGGATTAGGTGCTAGTCACTTAATATCTCTTTCAGCAAACGCAGAATGGATCTTTTCTTATTTAAAAAATATTTAGATTCTTAGAAGGCGAGTTAACCAATCTGGTGCCCATTTCATCACTGGAATTATAAACATTTTTGCTTGCCAGGGAAAAATAAACACCTTTCTTCTATTTTCAACTGCTCTTATAATTTTATCAACAGCTAAACTAGTACTTATTTTGAAAGGTTGAGGATTATTTTGATTATCTGTCATTTCACTTGAAACAAAACCTGGGCAAATTGCACTAAATGAAATATTATATTTATAAAGAGCATTATTCCAACCTTGACAAAAATTACGTACAGCTGCTTTTGATCCACTGTAAGCAGAGTGATGTGCTAATCCTCTAAAACTTGCAATTGAACTTATTACTGCAACCTTTCCTCTTTTATTAGTTTTCAAATAGGGTATAAATGGTAATACAATATTTGTAACTCCTAGAATATTAGTTAATAGAATTTTATTCATATACGATGAATCACCTGTGCTTAATTGATCAGGAGCTCCAATACCTGCATTAGCATAAATAGTATCTATCTCCCCAGGAAGAGAAATAAAATCTTCAATATCTTTTTTACATGATTCACTATTTGTTACATCTAGAATATAGCATTTTGCTTCACCACCTAATTCAAAACATTTAGATGCTACTTGAACTAATTTATCTTCTCTTCTTGCGGCTAATCCAATGAAGTAACCTTTTTTAGCATAAGCGTATGCTAAAAATTCACCAATTCCACTACTTGCACCTGTAATAAAAACTTTTTGCTTCATTAATTAATATAACCTTTCTTAATTAATCAATATTACACAGAGTATTTTAATATTTTAGCCAATAATTTTTTGCTAAAATTGAATAGAGGTATTGTTTCTTTAAAATCTATAAAAAGTGTAGATTTGCTGGCTTCTTTAGAAGAAATATATATGATACAAAGTATGACAGGTTACGGTCAAGGCTCAGCAGGCTCTGGCGCAAAAAAAATTAGTGCTTCAATCAAAGCAGTTAATGGACGTTATCTTGATGTTAAAATCCGTGGTATTGATATTGAGCCATCAGTTGAAAAGCAAATTCGCGATATTATTACTGAAAAATTAATTAGAGGTACAATTCACGTTAATATAGATTATGATAATGGTAGAAAAAATCAAGAACTTACCTTTAATTCAGAAAAATACGAAGCTATAGAGAAAGTGCTTCTTAAGATTCAAAAAAAATATGGTCGACATTTAGATATGGGTGATTTGATAAATGCAAATGATTTATTTACCTATCTAGAAAATGATCCAAAGACTTCAGAAAACTTGATCAAAGCTATAAATGATGCATGCATTGAAGTCTTAGATATGCGTTCTGTTGAAGGCAAAAAGCTAAAAAAAGATTTTGAAGATCGTTTGTTAATTTTAAACAATCTTTTATCTGACTTAAAATCAAATTTACCAAAGGAATTACAAAAACGTCAGGAAAAATATAAAAATAAGATTAGCGAATTATTAAATAATACTGTCATAGATGAAATTCGTATTGCACAAGAGATAGCTATCTTGGCAGAGAAATCAGACGTTACTGAAGAAGTGGTAAGATTAGATAGTCATTTTGATCAATTTAAAAAAATGCTTAATAAGAAAGATCCAATAGGTAAGGGCTTGAATTTTCTTTTACAAGAAATTAGTCGTGAGATCAACACAGTAGGATCTAAGTGTACCTCTGAAAAAATAATTAACACAGTTATAAACATGAAAGATGAATCAGAGAAAGTTAGAGAACAAGTACAGAATATTTTATGAATAATTTTATAATTATATCGGCTCCTTCTGGATCAGGAAAAACTACTATTTGCAAATACTTACAAAAATTAGATTCATCAATTAATTTTTCTGTATCTTGTACCACTCGTCAAAAAAGAGCAAGTGAAGTTGAAGGCAAAGATTACTTTTTTATTACAAATGAAGAATTTGAAAAAAAAATTAATGATGCTAAATTTATCGAATGGGAACAAATCCATGGTAATTTTTATTATGGAACATTAAAGTCAACTTTAGAAAAAGCAATTAATGAAGATAAAAGAATTCTGTTAGAATTAGATGTTAAAGGCGCTACGTCTGTAAAAAAACTTTATCCAAATAAATCGTTGTCAATTTTTATTGAACCGCCTAGTGTTGAAGTTTTAAAACTTCGTCTTGAAAAAAGAGGAACTGATAATGACGAACGTATTATTAAACGTTTAGAAAGACTTGAATCAGAATTATCATATAAATCAAATTTTGATTATCACGTAATTAATGATGATTTAGATCAAGCAGTAGATGAAATTATGAATATTATTAAAAATGAAAGTAAAGGAGTATACTATGGCTCTTGAACCCCTATCAATTCGAGAAATGGAAGAACGAACAGATGATCAATATGAAGCAGTAGTTGTAATGTCAAAGCGTGCAAAACAAGTTCTAAATAACCGAATTGAAGAAGATTTGATGTCTGCATCTGTTGAAGAAGTTGAAATGGGAGTCTACGATGAAGTAATAGAAAAAAATCCTGAAGATTATGAAGAGTTAGAAAAGCCAACGACAGTTGCTGTAAATGAATTTATTGATGGCAATTTAAAATGGGATGAAAATAAAGATTAATTTTTGATAAATAATAAGAATTAGTTCTGTTTCAAATATTATGAAGAATCAATATTTAAAACAAATTAAGTTGCTCTATGGAGACGAACTTTACTTAGAATTATCTTCAAACTCAAAAAATATCACTGATGTTTCCCTACCTAGTATTGATTATGAATCTGATTTAAATTCCTTTCATAAACAAATTAATCAATGTCAAAAATGCTCTCTTGCTAAATCAAGGAATAATTTTGTTTTTGGTGTGGGAGATCAAAATGCCTCGCTATTATTAGTTGGAGAAGCTCCTGGTGAACAAGAAGATATAAAAGGTGAACCCTTTGTTGGTCGTGCTGGAAAATTACTAGATAAAATTTTATTAGCCATTAATCGTTCTCGCGAAAAAGACGTATATATTTGTAATGTGTTAAAATGTCGTCCTCCAAAAAATAGAGATCCGTTTCCAAACGAAGTTAATGAATGTGAACCTTATTTACTTCATCAAATTAATTTGATAAAGCCAAAACTCATTGTAGCTTTAGGTAGAGTTGCTGGAATGACGCTTCTAAATGTGGATAAATCGTTGAAAAGTATGCGTGGTGTTATGCATGATTATAATGGGACACCATTGATTGTGACTTACCATCCTGCTGCTTTATTAAGGAACTCTAATTGGAAACCAGAAGCTTGGAAAGATTTTAAATGGATTCGTTCCATTATAGAATAGATTAAATAAAATGGCAAAAAAAAATAATTTAAATCAATTGGCATCACAACCTCAAGCACTTGAAGCTGAGCAAGCTGTTCTTGGTTCAATGCTTACTACTAAAGAAGCTGTAAGTAAAAGTATGCAATGGTTAACAGCTGATCATTTTTATAAAACATCTCACGAACGTATTTTTGACTGCATGGTTGATCTTTTTGAAAAAGGAGAACCCGTAGACGCAATTTCAGTTGTTAACAGATTAAAAAAGAAAAAAGAGTTAGAAAGTGTAGGAGGTGCATTCTATATAACTGGATTAGCAGAATCTGTTCCAACTACAGCTAATGTTGAGCATTATTCAAAAATAGTTCTTGAAAAGCATCTTTTGAGAACACTTATTAAAGTATCGAATGATGTTTCAAAAGATGCTTTTGAAGATTCTCAAGATGTTGATCAAATATTAGACTCAGCTGAATCAGCTATTTTTAATATCTCTGAAAAACGCCTTAGAGGTGGATTCAAGCACATTGACCCAATTTTACATCATGCTTTTGAAGAATTAGATAAAATTGCATCGAAGCCAGGTTCTGTAACAGGTGTTCCTTCAGGCTTAATGGATCTTGATGATATGACTTCAGGTTTTCATCCTGGTGAATTAATTATAGTAGCGGGTCGTCCTGGTATGGGCAAAACTGCGTTAGCTCTTTCAATGGGAAGAAACGCAGCTGTTCTTGAAAAAACAGGTGTTGGTATGTTTAGTCTTGAAATGGCTAACCATCAATTAGCAATGCGTTTGCTTTGTGCAGAAGGTCGTGTAGATAGTCATTTAGTAAGAACAGGAAAATTACCCAAGACCCAATGGAAAAATTTAAGTATTGCAGTTGGCTCTTTAGCTGAAGCACCTATATACTTAGATGATACCCCTGGTATGTCTGTTTTAGAAGTGAGAGCTAAAGCACGTCGTTTAAAAGCTGAAAAAGATGTTGGTTTAATAATTGTTGATTATTTACAATTAATGACTGGTCCTAAAGGATCAGAAAGCAGACAACAAGAAATCTCTCAAATTTCACGATCTTTAAAAAATTTAGCAAAAGAAATAGATTTACCAGTAATTGGGTTATCTCAATTATCTAGAGCTGTTGAGAGTAGAAGTGATCGTAGACCTCAATTATCAGATTTACGAGAATCAGGTGCAATTGAACAGGATGCAGATCTTGTTATATTTCTATATAGACCTTGGGTTTATACACAAGAAGATGATGATAGAGGAAAAGCTGAAATTATTGTTGCGAAACAACGAAACGGTCCAACTGGTATTATTGAAGCAACTTTTATCGATCGTTTTGCTCGTTTTGAAAACATGTCTGCTTTTGTAGAAATGGAAGCGGAATCCCAATTTTAAATGAAGAACCCGCTATCAAGATTCGCACCGTTTCTTGTTGGTGATTTTCCTAAGCCATTTTTAGAACTATTAAGTGGTGTTACTCATCATGAACAACTCCCTGAAGATGAATTAAAAACAATTCTTTGGAAAGCTTATGAATTTGGTTCAAGACACCATGAAGGACAAAAAAGATTATCTGGAGAATCATATTTTGAATCTCATTGCGTTGAGGTAGCAAAAATACTTGCAAATTGGAATATGGATCATACTACAATCATTGGTGGATTACTTCATGATACAATTGAAGACACTGAAGCTACTCTTGAAGAAATTGAAGAAAATTTTGGTTCTGATGTTGCAAATTTAGTAAATGGTGCAAGTAAGTTGGGTGGTATTCGTTTTTCTAGTCGTAAAGCGAAGCAGGCAGGAAATTTTATGAAAATGTTAATTTCTGTTGCTCAAGATTTAAGAGTTATTATTATAAAATTCGCTGATCGATTACACAATATGTCTACAATAAATTATTTACCTAGAATTAAACAGCACCGCATTGCTATAGAAACTCGTGATGTTTATGCCCCTTTATCTCATAGACTTGGCATGGCAAAGGTGAAATGGTTATTAGATGATCTTGTTCTTAAAACATTGAATCCTGATATATACAAAGAAATTGGTTTAAAACTCAAATCGTCAGATAAAGAGCGTGAAAAATATATAAGTACCATTACAAAAACATTAAATGAAGAGCTTAAAGATTATAAGATTAATCCAACAATTGCTGGCCGGCCAAAATCATATTCTTCAATTTATGGTAAAATGGTAAAAAGGGGTAAAGCTTTTGAAGAAATATATGATATTATAGCATTACGTTTAGTTGTAGGTAAAATAGAAGATTGCTACTTAGCATTAGGTATTATTCATCAAAAGTTCAAACCTCTTCAAGAACGATTCAAAGATTTTATTGCCACACCTAAAAGTAATGGATATCAGTCAATACATACAACTGTAGTTGGTCCAGGTGGAAAGTTAGTAGAAATTCAAATACGAACTGAAGAAATGGAACAAACTGCTGAAATTGGAGTTGCTGCTCATTGGAGATATAAAGAAGGACTGCAAGATTCAAGGAATGTTGATAGTCATGTAAAATGGTTAAGAGAATTATTAGATATACTTCAAAGCGAAGAAAATGACCCTAAAGAATTCATGCATTTATTAAAAATTGACTTATTTAGTGATGAAATTTTTGTTTTTACTCCAAAAGGCGATCTTGTTCAATTACCGATAAAATCTACACCATTAGACTTTGCCTTTGAAGTTCATTCAGAAGTTGGTAAAACATGCTTAGGAGCTAAAGTTAATCATAAAACAGTTCCTTTAAACACTGAACTTCTAAATGGTGATACTATAGAAGTAATTACTAGTACTTCACAGAAACCAAATTATGGATGGCTAAAATATGTAATTACTTCAAAAGCTAGAAATCAAATAAAACGCTATCTAAAAAAACAAGAAAGAGAAGAAAGTGTAAAAATTGGTGAAGAAATATTAACAAAAAGTCTACGAAGATTAAAAATGTTAAAACAAATTGATGATATAAAAGGTGCATATTCAAAATTTGGTTTTGGTGGTGTTAGTGAATTAATTGAAGCACTTGGTAAAGGTGAGATTTCTGTTAGAAATATTCTTGATACACTATCTCCTGAGAATGATTCAATTAAGGATGAAGATTCTTCTCGATTTTTTAAATTTAGGAAAAAAGAGAGTAGGAATATTAAAATTGAAGGTATTTCTAATATAATGGCAAACTTTGGGAAGTGTTGTAATCCCATTCCTGGTGATGATATGATTGGTTTTATAACAAGAGGACGAGGAATTACTGTTCATCGATCTGAATGCAAAAGCTTACCATTATTAAGTGAAGAGTCCGATAGATTACTTCCAGTTGATTGGGAAGTTGCTAGAAAAGATCTTTTTAATGTTAGGTTGAAAGTTGTAGGTCAAGATAGGAAAGGACTTCTTAAAGATTTGACTGAAACTATTTCAAAATTAAGTATAAATATGATTTCTGTAGATAGCAAGGTTAAAGATACAGTAGCTACAGCAATTTTTATTATTCAAGTGAATAACCTTAAACAGTTAGATCGTGTGATAAAAAATATATCTAAAGTAAGAAATATCGACTTAGTTGAGAGAACTCATCAATAACTTTTATATTTAATATATGAGTAGATATTTAGCCATTGACCATGGTTCAAAAAGAATTGGTTTAGCATTATCAGATCCTATGAAAATTATTGCTAAACCATACAAAACAATCACTTATAATAATTTGGTTGATTTATTCAATATTATAATTGATATAATAAAAGAAGAAAATGTTGAATGCATTGTTTTAGGCCTTCCTTTAGGCATGAAAGGTCAAAAAACCTCACAAACAAAAGATGTTTTAGAATTTAAAGAAAAATTAAAATTAAAGATTAAAATACCAATAATTTTACAAGATGAACGATTAAGTTCATTAAGTGCGGAGAAATCTTTAATTCAACAAAAAGTTAAAACTGGCCATAATAAAAGTCATATTGATAAAACTGCTGCTGCTATTTTTTTACAACAATTTTTAGATACTAAACGTTTATGAGCCCATTTTTTAATCGATCACCTTTTCATCTGGCAATTATATCTGGAATATTAATTGGTGTTTCTTATCCTCCAATTCCTGGAATAACTGCATGGTTTGGTTTTGTACCATTAATTCATATTTGGTTAAATGAATCACCAAAAGAATCAGCTAGATGGAGTTTTTTATCTGCCGTTATTGCAAACTCAATTTCATTTTATTGGATAGGCTTAAATTCAGGTGCGACATTATTTTCTGCTCTTTTATCATTAATTAGCTGCATAATCTATTTATCTGCAATGTGGGCTATAATAGGTTGGTCTATAGCTTATTTAGAAAAACGTTTAGCTAATTCATTAGCCATAATTCCTTTTATATGGGTTACATTTGAATGGTTAAGAAGTTTTGGACCTTTAGGTTTTCCATGGGCTAACCTAGCAATAACACAAACAAAATTTCTTCCCATTCTTCAAATAATAGATACAACTGGTTCTGAAGGTGTAGGCTTTTGGATTTTATTATTAAATACTCTTATTTATATTTTATTTAGATATAATAATTTCAATAAAAAATTTATTTCAATATTAGTAATAGTTTTCTTAATTCCTTGGATATTTGGAACACTTAGGTTTCAATCTTTTGAAAAAAAACAAAGCCAGAACATTCGTAACGTTTCTGCAATTCAACCAAATATCAATCCTAACCAAAAATGGGATGTACAGTTTAGAGATAGATTATATACAATTATGGATTCACTTAATTTAGAGGCTTACTCATATAATCCTGATTTAGTTCTTTGGCCAGAAGCTGCATTGCCAGCTTATATGCGAGTATCTTCATTGCGAAATAAATACGAATCTTTAGTCGATGAGACAAAGATTCCACTGTTAATGGGAACTGTTGATTACAGTTATGAATTAAATGAGCGACTAAGCTATAATGGTGCAATTTATTTTGGTCTAAAAGATAATAAAATATATCACAAGAATTTTTTAGTACCTTTTGCGGAATATATTCCTCTTTCAAATCATTTTAAGATTCTAAAAAAATTAAATTTTGGACAAGCAAACTTTTCACATGGAAAAACTTTTACAACTTTTCCAATTGATACAGTTCAATTTGGAAATCTTATATGTTATGAATCAAGTCATCCTTTTGTTACTAGAAGATTTATGCAAAATGGAGCTAAGTTTCTTACGATTGAAGCAAATGACGCTTGGCTCCGTAACTCATCGGGTGTTAGGCAACATTTTGAATTAGCTATACTGCGTGCAATTGAACAAAGAGTAGGTATAGTTAGAAGCGCTAATACTGGTATTTCTGGAGTAATCCAACCTTCAGGAAGAGTTGATCATAAAGTACCCTTTGGAGTACAAGAGGTTTTCAAAGGTAAAGTAATTCTTAATGATAAAATTACATTTTATGGTACTTATGGAAGTCTTTTTTCTCAATTGTGCTTTATTATAACTTTAATGCAGTTTCTATGGTTAATAAAACGACAAAATTAATTCTTATTTCATTCATTGTTTGTAATGTAAAGCTTTATGGACAAATCCAAAAAGAATCAAGATTAGATCCTGTAATTAAATCTTTGATAATTCCTGGCTGGGGACAAAAATCCTTAGGTAAAGTAAAACGAGCTCGATTATTTAATTATTTAGAATCAGGTATTCTCCTTACATTAATCAGTTCTTCGACTTTTTCAAACATTGAAAAAAAGAATTACATAGCATTTGCATCAAAGCATGCTGCAATTTCTTCCTCAGGAAAAAATCACAAATTTTGGGTTGATATTGGAAATTACAATACAATAGAAGACTACAATAATGAACATTTACGTAATCGTGAAATGGATGATTTATATCCAGATGACAAAAAATGGAGCTGGGACTGGGATTTGGATTCAAATCGTAAAATATTTGAAAATAAACGCATTCGCGCTGATCAATTAGAGCTGTTCGCAACATTCAGTGTTGGGGCTTTAGTCCTTAATCATATTGTGTCTTCAATAGATGCTTTGTACTTAAAAAAAATATCCTCTAAGAAATCATTATCAATAGATCCATATAATAATTTAATTTTAGGAAGCGTTGGCTATTCTTTTACGCTTTCATTCTAGCTTATGCATCCATTAGTAAACCTATGGTTTTTTCTTGGTTTTTCAACTTCATTATTATTTACAGAAACTTATCTTGGTTGGTTTTATCATCTCGTAATTTTTTGCACTATATTAATCTATAATTATAAAATTAGCGCACTTGTTTTTTCTAAAATAAAACCATATATATATTATTTTCCTATAATGATTTTTCTTTATGTACTTTTTTCATTATTACTTACAGATAACAATCTTCAAATAATTGTTTATGAAGCTATAGATGGTTTTATACGTTTAATTCTAATGGTAGCAACTATGATGTATTTTTTCGAGATAACTCCAAATAAAGATATTGTAATTCTAGCAAGAAGTATTTGGGTTAAGTTTAATCTTCAATGGAAATGGGTAGAAAATTTCTTTTTATTTTTAAGTATGACGTTAAGGTTTTATCCTACATTTCAGTCCAATTGGAATTCTATTAGAAATAGTCATAAGATACTAGACCTTGAATCTAATCTTTCTAGTTTTGGAAGAATAAAGAAAACTGCAAAAGAACTGCCAGGTTTATTAATTCATGAATTAAAACGTGCCAATGATATTAGTTTAGCAATGAAACTACGAGGGTATGGTAAACAATTCCCTCGAGGTGTAACTTATCCAATTCCTTTCAACAGGTATGATGGAACTATGATATTAATAATCACTATTATTTATTATACTTTAAATAGCTATGCTTCGATATAGAATAATAATTCAATATGATGGAACTCGTTTTCGTGGATGGCAATTACAAAAGAATCATAGAACCATTCAAGGTGAATTAGAAAAGTCACTAAAAAAAATTAATAAAAATAAACTTGTAAGAGTACATGGTGCGGGTAGAACTGACACTGGTGTTCATGCAACAGGACAAGTAGCACATTTTGATTTATCAACAGATTTAGATGATATTAAATTAAAAAATGCATTAAATGGAAATTTACCAAAAGATATCAGAGTGATGAATTGCGATCAAGTTACAGATAAATTCCATGCTAGATTTTCAGCTAAAAAAAGACACTATTTATATAGAACTCGAAATAATAAATTTTTATTAGATAGAAATTTTACATGGTCAATAGAAAAATTAGATTTAGATAGATTAAATGATGTTGCTAAAATTATTAAAGGTGATCATGATTTTACATCTTTCAGCCGTAATAATAAAAATCTAGATAATCGACGTTGTATTATTTATGAATCATTATGGAAAGAAGACAACGAAATTGTAAATTACTATATTGCTGGAAATCGTTTTCTTCATCATATGGTAAGATATCTTGTTGGAACAATGGTAGAAGTTATACGACAAAAATTTGAATTTGATTATTTTAAAGAACTTATTAATAGTCCTACGGAGAATGTTAATATTTTCAAAGCTCCGCCTCAGGGATTAGTCTTAACTAAAGTAGATTATGATTAAAATTTTTATAAAATTTATTTTTTTTGTTTTTACAACAAATCTGTTTTCACAATCTGAAATAACTGATTCAAGAAATAATGCAATAACAAATTCAATAAAAATTGCAAGTCCTGCTGTTGCAAGTATTAATGTAACGCAGGTTCAAAAATATTCTATAAATCCATTTCAAAGAGATCCTTGGTTTGAATATTTTTTCTCTCCTCAAATTCGTCAAAAAGAAGTTAAAGGTTCCGGCTCAGGTGTTGTTATTAGTCCTGATGGATATATCTTAACAAATGACCATGTAGTTGAAAATGCTTCAAAAATTATTGTTACACTTCCAGGTGGAAAAGAATATAATGCTGAGGTAATTGGAATGGATAATCTAACTGATTTAGCATTACTTAAAGTGGATGGAAAAAATTTTCCATTTATAGAAATGGCCAATTCTAATGAATTAATCATTGGTGAATGGGTAATTGCTTTAGGTAACCCTTTTGGCCTTTTTGATATGAATCAACAACCAACTGCAACTATTGGAATAATAAGTGGAAAAGATCTTGATTTTGGGTTACAAGATGGTAAGGTGTTTCAAGGCATGATTCAAACAGATGCTGCTATTAATCCTGGAAATAGTGGTGGTCCATTGGTTAATTCTAAAGGCCAGCTTATTGGTATAAATACATTTATTTATACTGGTAGTAATGCTAGACAAGGCTCTATTGGAATTGGATTTGCAATTCCAATAAATCGTGCGAAAAGAATAGCTGAAGAATTAAAAACAAAAGGAGAAATAGTTAGAGATTTTACAACAGGTATTCGTGCACAACCCTTGGATTTGAAGACTGCTGATTATTTGAATATCCCAATTAAGGAAGGTGTCATAATTACTAGTATTGCTAATAATAGCCCAGCTCAAAAAGCTAAGCTTGAATATGGAGATATAATTGTCGCAGTTGAAAATATAAAAGTTTTAAGCCTTAATGATATTTTAGAGATTATAGAAGTAAATGATATTCGTCCTGGTGACAGGATTCAGTTAAAAATTTGGAGAGATGGGCGATATATAAATCGAAAACTTAGATTAGGGAAACTATAGATATGATTGCTAAAGAAGGCCGTATAATACTTATTCCTTTATTGTTAATAACTATACCTATTGGCATTTATGCCCATATTGTTAATAATATAATTTTTTCATCAATTTACTTTTTTCTAGGTATATTATTTTTGTTTTGCATTAATTTTTTTAGAGATCCAAAAAGAATTATACCAATGGGTGAGAATCTAATTATTTCTCCAGCAGATGGTAAAATAGTCAAAGTTGAAGAAATTAATGATCATGATATTGGTGATGCTAAATTAGTTTCTATATTTCTAAATGTATTTAATGTACACGTGAATCGTGTACCAATCGATGGGAAAGTTCTTTCTACAAAACATAGTAAAGGAAAGTTTTTAGCTGCATTTGACCATAAATCATCAGATGAGAATGAACAAGTAGTTACAATCATTTCTCACAAAACTGGAAATTATAAAGTAAAGCAGATAGCTGGCTTAATTGCTAGAAGAATAATATGTTATGCTAAAGAAGGTTTGAAGCTACATAAAGGTGGTAGACTTGGTTTTATTCGATTTGGTAGTAGGACAGATTTAATTATGCCTTCAAATATTAAATTAAACGTAAAATTGGGTGAAAAAGTTAAGGGTGGAGAAACAATTATCGGTGAAATATGACAAATATTAACATAAATCAACCAAAGCGATTAAAACGCTCTTTCATTCCTAATATAGCTACCGTATTTAATATGTTTCTTGGCTTTCTAGCTATTACACTTATTTTAAATAGTGAACCCATTAAAGCTGGTTGGGTAATGATGGTTGGTGTTTTCTTTGATGTTTTAGATGGAAAGCTTGCTCGATTAATGGGTTTAACATCGAGATTTGGAACTGAATTTGACTCATTAGCAGATACTATTTCTTTTTGTGCTGTACCCTCAGTCCTTGTTTATAGTGTTTATGTTGAAGGACTTCCAATAATTCTTGGTGCTGCTATTAGTTTTATGCCACTTTTATTTGGTACAATACGATTAGCTAAATTCAATATTGATACATCAGATGAACCAAAGCCTTATTTTATTGGATTAACTACACCATTAGCAGCAATAACTATTATTGGTTTTATGCTTTTTAATTACCAACTTTATGGAGATATGGGGGACCCCAGATTAGCTTTGGTAATTGTAGCAATTATGAGTTTTTTAGAAATCAGCCCTGTTAGATTTTCAAAATTTCCTATATTAAGTTTAAAAAGAGGTAGGAATAATAATCTTCGTTTAGTTGGGCTAGCTATTGTTTTAGTTGGACTGCTCTTTTTTAGAGGTCTTGTTTTATTTCCATTAATGTTAATTTATATTATCTGGTCTATTATTAAGTGGATGCTCGATAAGGACCGTTTAAGTATTGAATCAAAAATTAAAACTGATTTATAGAAACAATGATAAATAAACGTTCACTTTCAATTATAGTGCTCATACTTTTTTTTGGTACATTGTTTGGTACATTGTTTGGTGAATTTCTTGGTTGGATCTTGCCTGATAGTGTTGTCAGAGAATTCTTTTTAAAAAGTATAAACTTTAATTTGGGAAGCGTAGTTGGGAATGAAACTGGTGTAGTTTCATTAGATTTAATAATGTTGAAAATAAAATTTGGTTTGAGTCTTACATTTAATTTTACAAGTATTATTGGTTTTGCTACTGCTTATTATTTTCTAAGGTATTTCAGATAAGCATTTTAAATTATAGTTATTAATTGTCTTTATTTAGTGGAGGTAAAAAAATGATAGATCAAGAAATTTTATTAGCTGCCATGCCTGGTGGTTGGGAAATGGTAGTTATCGCTTTAGTAATCCTTTTAATGTTTGGTGCAAAGAAACTTCCAGAACTTGCCCGTGGTTTAGGCCAAGGGATAAGAGAGTTTAAAGGTGCAGTTGATGGTGTAAAAGATGAATTGAAAGACGCTGAAGAATCAATTGAAAAAAACGACGAGCCTGATCAATCTTCAAATAATTAATTAATTATTCTATATGTTTTAAAAAAGGGATCTTTTGATCCTTTTTTTTGTTTAAATCTAAACCATTACATAAAAATAAATTTTAATCATATAATGATAAAATTTTCAGACCCATTTTATCTTTTAGGACTAATACTTATTTTAGCTCTTTTTGTATATAATCATTTTATTGGAAAAAAGCATGAAGGGACTTTAATTATTTCATCAGAATCTCTTATTTCAGATCAAATGAAAAAAAGAGGTAAAATGAGATATCATTCTATAAAGTTTTTAAATTATTTTTCATTATCTTTACTAATAATAGGTTTATCTAGACCACAACTAATTGATTCAATTAAAGAAACAAATGTAGATGTTGTAGATATAATCTTAGTAATGGATATAAGCTCCTCTATGCTTGCCACTGATTTCCCCCCTAATCGTTTAGAAGCTGTAAAAAAAACAGCTAAAGATTTTATAAAAGCTAGAAGTGGTGATAGATTAGGAGTATTGGTTTTTGCTGGAGAATCATTTATACAATGCCCTTTAACAATTGATCAAGATGTATTGGTCGCTCTAATGGATGAAATAAAAGTTGCAGAACAATCCTATGATGGTACAGCTATTGGTATGGCTATTGCAAATGCAACAAACCGTCTTAGACATACTGATTCAAAAAGTAAAGTTATGATATTGCTTTCAGATGGAAGTAACAATGCTGGAGAATTGGATCCATTAACAGCAGCTGATTTAGCTGCTAAATTTGAGATTAAAATTTATACAATAGGTGCAGGTACAAATCAAGATGTATCATTTATTCCTGGAAGAGGTTATATAAGAAATGAAATTGATGAAGAAACATTGAAATCGATATCAAAGCGAACTAATGGTCAATATTTTAGAGCTACTAATCTATCTGGTTTAGAGCAAATATATGATACTATTGATACTCTCGAAAGGACAGAGATTGAAATAAAAGAATACACTCAATATAAAGAATTATTTGGTTGGTTTTTAATTCCAGCTTTGATTTTTGGTTTAACTGGTCAAACATTAGATAGAATTATTTTTAGAAGGAAAATATGATTGAATTTAGATTCCCAATTATTCTATACATTTACTTAGTGCTATTTATAGTTTTAATTTTTTTGATATTTAAAAATAGATCCAAACCTGTATTGGGAAAAATATCAAAAGAAGTACGTTCACGCTTGTTAGCAAATACAGATATAGTAAGAATTAAAACAAAGGATCGGCTATTTTTTTTATCTTTAATCTTTTTGATCTTTGCTGCATCAGGTCCACAAATTGGAGTTCGTCTAGCACCTCTTGAAAGAAAAGGTATTGATTTAGTTTTTGCTATAGATGTATCTACTAGTATGAATGCTGAAGATGTTAAACCTAGTAGACTTGAAAAAGCCAAATTTGAGATATCCCAGATGATTCAACAATTAAAGGGTGATAGAGTAGCCATAATTGTTTTTGCTGGATCTAGCCATATGTATTTACCCTTAACAATTGATTATGAAGCTGCACATTTATTTTTAGACCAGATTGATACAAAAATGATCCCAACACAAGGTACTGCATTAAGTATGGCATTAGAGACTGGTCTCTCTGCTTTTACTGAAGATGATTCAAAATATAAAGTTTTAGTACTGGTCACAGATGGCGAAGATCATGAGGGTAAAACTATTGAATTAGCTGATCAAGCAGCTAAAAGAGGGATGATTATACATGCTGTTGGTGTTGGTACATCAAATGGCTCATTGATTCCTATAATTGATAAACAAGGTATTAGAGATTATAAGAAAGACAATGAAGGAAAATTAATAACTTCTCTGTTGAATGAAAAAATTCTTAATAATATTGCTGAAGCTGGGAATGGTACTTATGTTAGATTTGATAATAA